>Ga0222628_1000317_pt1 | contig 22169 bp, 18 predicted proteins | sample AntAcemetageno95_FD_179860 | JGI IMG/M metagenome (GOLD analysis project Ga0222628, IMG submission 179860) | Saline water microbial communities from Ace Lake, Antarctica - #95 | ecosystem: Environmental > Aquatic > Non-marine Saline and Alkaline > Saline | place: Antarctica: Ace Lake | collected...
TTGGATTGGTGGTTGTGATTTAGTTAAGGATGATGAAAATTTATCTTCACAGAAATTTAATCCGTTTGAGAAAAGAGCGGCGAAAACTTTAGAGATGTGTGATAAAGCCAGTGAGGAAACAGGAGAAAAAAAAGGTTATTTAATTAATGTTACTTCGGAAGCTATGACGATGTTGGGACGGGCGGATATAGTTAAGGAATTGGGAGGAAAATTCGTAATGCACGATATTATTACCGCTGGATTTGCAAGTCTTGAAACTTTAAGAAAAAATTGCAAATTAGGTATTCATGCGCATAGAGCAATGCACGGAGCTTTCACGGAAAATCCTGATCATGGGCTGTCTATGATGTGCGTTGCAGATTTCGCTAGAATGGCTGGTGTTGATAGTTTGCATATTGGAACAGGAATAGGTAAAATGAAAGGTGGAAAACGGGAGGTTGGTGAAATTAGTGAAGAAATAGAAGATAGAAAAGTTGTTAAGACAAAGCATAGATTGGCGCAAGATTGGGCCGGATTAAAACCCGTATTTTCGGTTTGCTCGGGTGGAATTTACCCGGGACATATTCCATATTTAATAAAAAATTTTGGTAAAGATATTATTATTCAAGCTGGGGGGGGCGTTCATGGACATCCTAATGGAACAGAAGTTGGATCTACAGCGATGAGGCAAGCAGTTGATGCGACAATGGATGGTGAAACTTTAGAACATTATGGCAGAAGTCACAAAGAATTGATGAGTGCTATGGAATTTTGGGGAAAGGTTAGGTTCTAGAGATAATTAATAATTCTTTAGTAGTAACAATGGGTAAGTATATAAACAGCAAAAACTTTTTTTGTTTATGGAAAGTGATTTAACTAGAAGATTAAATGAGGTAGTTTCAAAAAAAGGTATTGGCATGGGGCCGTCAATAACGAACTTAATTTTGTATGGACCTGTAGATAGGGGTTTAATCACTACCGAGAATTTAGATATATTGAAAAAAAATGAAATATTAATTAAAAGTAATTATGACAATCATATTATCCCAAAACTCCACAGTATTGTACGTAAATTTATTGGCAATACTTCTAGCTTCCCTGAAACGAAAAGAGAATTAAACTATGCTTTTAGAGAATGTACTCCTGAGGAGAGAAGAAAAAAACTTCGAGATTCTTACAGGAAACAATTTAAGATAGATAATATAACATCCAAACATCTGCTTAGTGATGAAAGAATTTCTAATCGTGGCGAAGAAGAAGTAGCTTATTATTTTACTAAAAATAGTGAATATATGTTCAGTATAAGAATGAAAAAAGAAGAAAGTATTTCGGGAAAATTGAAAATTAATTTTCCGAAAATGAATGATATTGAAAGAACAAAATTTCTTTATTCGGTTGTAAATATTGCTGAAGATAATCATCTTTGGGAGAGATACAATCATCATTCTGGAACATACAGTAGGGAAAATTTGGACATGTTCCTAGCAGATTTACTTGGTCTTGAAATGGTGGATATGAATTATGAACGAGCAGAGAGAAAAATACAAGAATGGGGAGAACATATAAAAAGAAGCGGGAGAAACCACAAAGCATTTAAATTTCATAATTTTTCTGCAGTGGAAAAAAGAGCTGATGACCATAGCAACAGGGATGATGGTAGACCGGGAGGAATTCATTTAATCTTATATGATAAATTGTTAAAATATCCTGTCGAAGCAAGATATCTAAGTATTAAAGATAAATTTGAAGATTCATTTGGGAAATGGGCGCAGCATAGGTATAAATTCCATGGCAAAAAATCAAATCCTTCAACTGGAAAATAATTTTATATTTACCTAAACTTATAAACTTTTAATTGTAATATTTGTTATGAGAGAATTTGTTTATTATTCGAAGTCGGCAGTGACTGCTGGGAATATGATTAAAGATAATTTGATGAAAGCGGGGCGGATGGATATTGTTTGCAATGTTATTATTTCTGTTTTTTTTGTTTCGAATGCGATGAGGGATGATGTTAAGTTGCATTTGATTTTTGATGGTGGGCCTAATAATCCGAGGCATTTGGTTTTGGAGTCGAATAAGGAGATGCCTATTTCTAAGAAGAATGTTGCGGGGTTGATTAAGAGGATGTTGTATAAGGCTAAGGATGAGGAGGGACTTCGGGAGATTTGTCCAGGGTGTTCTATTGAGAAAAAGAGTTTTGAGAAGCTTGTGAAGGAGTTAGATAAAGAAGGCAAAGATGTTTTGTTGTTAAGTGGAAAGGGCAAGGATGTTCGAGATGTTGATTTAGATAAAAAGCCAGTTTTTATTATTGGCGACCATGAGGGGTTTCCGAAAGATAAAACTAAGTTTTTGAAAAAGATTGACAAGATTTCGGTTGGGCCAAGGGTTTTGTTTGCGTCACAGGTTGTAACTATTTTGCATAATGAAGTTGATAGAAATCTATAAAAACTAACTTAAATTTTGATTAATATGAAAAAGGCAGTTAAATTAATTGTGCAGGGAACAGTACAGGGAATTTTTTTTAGGCAGTTTGTTAAGGGTCATGCTGATGATTTGAAAATAGTTGGATTTGTAAGAAATTTAGAAAATGGGAATGTTGAAATTATTGTCGAAGGTGAAGATGGACAGATTGAAAGATTGATTGGGTTTGTAAAAAAGGGGCCAGAACATGCTCAGATTAGACATGTGGAAATTAACGAAAGAAAGTGGTCTGGAGATTTTAAGAAATTTAAGATTCTTAGATTTTAAGAAACTATATAAATCTAATTTTGTTGATTGATGTATGGCAGATAAATTTTTTTGGGCAGATGCTATTGCCGACAGAATAATCAAAGAAAAGGGGGATAAAGATACTTATGTTTGCGCTTCGGGGATTACTCCTTCGGGACAGGTCCATATTGGAAATTTTCGTGAAGTCATAACTACTGATATGGTGGTAAAAGCATTGGAGGATAAGGGCAAGAAAGTGAAATTTATTTATTCATGGGATGATTTTGATAGATTTCGAAAAATACCCAAAGGCGTTGGAGATGAATATGAAAAATATTTAGGTATGTCAATTAGTGATATTCCTTCACCATATGATAATTCTATGAATTATGCTGAATATAATGAAAAAAAGTTTGAAAATTCTCTAAAAAAAGTTTTGATTAAACCTGAATTTATTTATCAAAATAAGATGAACAAGAAATGTGCTTATGCTGATTTGATTAAAGTTGCGTTAGATAAAAAAGATGCGATAAAAAAGATTTTGGACAAGTTTAGAAAAGAGCCACTGGATGATAATTGGTGGCCGATAATGATTTATTGTGATAAATGCAAAAAAGATTTCGCCACTATAACTGGGGTTGATGGTTATAATATTTCGTATGAGTGCGAGTGTGGACATGGTGAGACTTTTGATTTTAGAAAAAAAGGCATTATTAGTATTCGGTGGAGAATTGATTGGCCGTTGAGATGGAAATATGAGGGAGTTGATTTTGAGCCGGGTGGAATTGACCATAGTGTTTATGGCGGGTCGTTTACAACGGCAAAAGAAATTTCTAAAGAAATATTTGATTTTGAGCCTCCAATTTATCAATTTTATGAGTGGATAAATATTAAGGGTGGCGAAGTGTTTAGTAGTTCTAGTGGGAATGCCTTGACGCTGGAAGAAGTTGAAGAAATTTATGAGCCTGCTGTTTTGAGATATTTATTTGTTGGGATTAAGCCGAAAAGTGTTTTTGAGATTAGTTTTGATAATGATGTTATTAGTATTTATGAGAAATTTGATGCTTTGGAAGAAAAATATTTTGATGAGAACTGCAATCCTAGAGAAAAGCGGATGTATGAAATGTCTGTCGTTGATATTCCCAAAAAGAAACCTGAGAGAAGTGGATTTAAACATTTAATAACGATGGTTCAGATTGATAAAATTAAGGAATTAAATAGCTATGATAAAATTCGAGCGGAGAGGGTAAAGAATTGGCTAGATAAGTATGCGGGAGATGATATGAAATTTGAAGTTCAAAAGAAGATTGATGGCAAATTTAGCAAGAATGAAAAGTCTGCACTTATTGCATTGAAAAATGCATTGAAAGAAAAAGAATATTTTGAAGACAAAGAATTGTTTAATAAATTTTATGAAATTTGTGAAAAAAGTGGATTGAGTAATATTGAATTTTTTGATGTTGCGTATAGAGTTATTATTAAAAAAACTAAAGGTCCGCGTTTGGCAAGTTTAATTAGAGCCGTTGGGCAAGAAAAGATTATTAAATTGCTTAATTGTTTAAAATAAAATGGCACTAATTGTAAAAAGTAAAATTAAAAAATATGTTGATTTGAATGTTGGCGAGGAATTGGCGAGAGCGCTGGAAAGACAGGTTGAAGAAATATTGAAAAAAGCTGAAGAAAGAGCGAAAGAGAATGGGCGTCGGACAATTTATGCTCGTGACCTTTAATCCTACCGGTTGTTTATACATAATTTTATAATTAGTGGCTTGTTTGTTTTAGGATGGAATTGAAAAGTATTGATGTTGAAAAAAAGTTGAAAAGGAAGGATTTTCTTGAGGAAATAAAAAGAGCGTCTAATGAAAAATATATTACGGAGTGGGATAACGAGGGGAGAATTGGGGCCCAAAAGAAAAAATCTAATATCGAACGAGGCTCGATGAGTAAAAATTCTGGAGGTGCATTTGAGCTTAAAGTTAGAAAAGATTTAGAGGAAAAAGATTGGATTGTGGATAAGTGGTCGAATAATTTAGAAGATGGTAAGATTGTTCCTGCTAAAAGAATATTTAGAAAGTTTGGAAACATGAGCGTAATGACAATTGGAACTGGATTTCCAGATTTTGTTTGTTTTCAAAAAATGAAGGATGGATTTTTTAAAGTGATTGCGGTGGAGGTCAAGATGAATGGGAAACTGAGCCGAGTTGAAAAAGAGAAATGTCAATGGTATTTAGACAATGGAATCTTTAGCGGGATTTTGGTTGCGGGGAAAATAAAGAAGAAAAATAGAGTGCGAGTTGAATATGTTGATGTTGAAAAAATTTTTGGGAGAATGAGATGAAATATTTTGTTTTGATTTTGTTGGCGGTTGGATTTATTCCAACTATTAGTGCGACTTGTGAGGATAATCAGATTGATATTAATTCGGCGTCGTTGGAAAAATTGGATGAGCTTACTGGAATTGGACCCGCAAAAGCCCAGGCAATAATCGATACGCGCCCCTTTGATTCTGTAGATGGCTTGATAGATGTTTATGGGATTGGAGATGCTACCTTGCAAAAGATAAAAGACCAAGGTCTCGCTTGTGTTGATGGTGAAGTTGATATAGAAGAAGAAACTGATGAAGATTTAAATATTGTGGAAGAAGAAATTGAGGAAAGTTTTGAGGAAAGTTTTGAGGAAAATATTTTGGCTCCGGATGATGAGGTTATTAAAATAAGCCCTGAGGTAATTTCGCTGAATAGTAATGTTGCCGAGAAAGAAGATTTAATTTATGTTTCAAAAAATGCGCAAGTTGTTGATTATCTGCCTTATGGGTTTGCTATATTTTTAATTTTTATTATTGGGATATTGGCTTGGGAAAGGTTTTAAAATGATACTCTTCTAAGCAGAATATGGTTAGAGCAATTATGATTGTTGAAATGGCTGGTCGGCCGGCAGAGCATTTAACGGAGTCTTTAGAAAAACATATAGGTATTTTAAATGAAGTAAAAGATGTTACTGTTCATTCGATAAAAGTTAGTGAGCCGAAAGAAATAGATATGAAAGTTGGAGAAAATGAGGAGAAAATGTTTACTGCTTTCGCTGAGGCGGATTTTGAATGTGAAAGTTTTGCGCGATTAAGCGAGACAATGTTTGACTTTATGCCTTCTTCAATTGAAGTTATTGAGCCATCCAATTTGTCTTTGAACATGGGAGAAGTGACTGATTTGTTGAATAATATTTCTGGGAGAATGCATAGATATGACGAAATTGCAAAAGTGTTGGGAGAAAAATATAAGCAAATGGAAGCGCAATTACAGTTGGCACATAAAATTTTAATGGAGAGAGATGCCGAAATTGTTAAGTTAAAAAAGGGCGAGAAGAAAGTTGCGAAGAAAGTTGCGAAAAAGAAGCCTGCTAAAAAGAAAAGTTCTAAAAAATAATTAACCTCTTTCTATTCCACCACTAATCCTTTTTGTTTCGAGAGTTCCTGTCATTCGTTTTTTGAATTTTTCTGAGACTTCTTTTAATTTGTTTTCTGGAGTTTCTGGAATAATTCCTTTTTGTTTTTTATAAAAATAGTATCCGCCGCCGCCGAGAATTGCTAGAAGAATTAATGCGATTAGCCAATTATAACTCCCTTTTACTTTTTCTTCTGGTATTGGCTGACAGGTTGTGAAACAGCAAGATTCTCTATTTTTAGTAAAGGATATTTTGCTGTCGCAGGTTGTTCTAGGTTGACAGACGGTACCATTTTTTTCTTCGCATGTTTCTTCTGATATTTCAAAATCTTCCTCTGTACTTCCCTCTGGTAAAACAAAAAAAACCAATGGAATCGATAGTGAGTTTTGCAATTCATTTTGGGTGTAACTAATATTGATATAGCCTTGAAAGTGTCCCGAGATTTCTGGAGTTAAAATTAAAGTTAGATTTTCAATTCCTCGCGGTGACATATTTTCAATTTCTTCAATTTCTACGAACGATATATCCGATGTTGTTTGAATTTCTGTTATGTTTTCGTCTCCAAAATTAAAGAGCTGTATTGTTTCTTGGAATTTAGTATTTGTAAAAAGTTCTGCCCAAAATAATTTAGGGCTCACTCTTAAGTCGGGTTGTACTGATATAGATTTGAATGTTGCGTTTGCGGTTGGATAAATTATAGGAATTGAGAATTTTTTGTACGATGAAATATCGAAGTACGAAAAGACTTGTGTTGGAGTTAATATTATTTCTTGGGATGCTAAAGAATCCAGTGATAGTTCATCTTCGCCGTATGTTAAATTTAAAATTGATGTTCCCTTGTTAATTAATTTTATTTTTGGGGACGTGGTTGTAAAAATAAATCCTGGCTTTATCGAAAGGATTTCTGTTCTAGTGCCGTTTGTTTCTTCGATAACTATTGCTTGAATTGTTATGTTGAATGGTTTTATTATTGTAATTGATTTTAGTTTGTCTGATTCCTTATATAGGACATCGGATATTTGAACTGAGAAATTTCCTTGTCGGGTTGTATAAATGTATAGATGATGTGTGCCATTATAAAAAGTAATGTCTGATTCAAATGAGACTTGTTTTCTGCCTTCGTAAAATTCAATGTCTGGTTGTTCAATCTGTTTTGTGAATTCTCCCGTAGTTGTTATCGTAGCAAAAATTGTTTCGCCTGGCTGTATTTGTTCGTGCTGGAATTCTAATAATGGAGTTGCCGCTGATAGGGAAATTAGAAATAATAATTGAAAAACTATTGCGCCTCTTTTCATGAAATGGAAAAGATTCTGGCATTAATAAATTTAACTGGACATTTCTTTTAATTTCCTAAAAGTATCTGACATCGCTGTATCTTTATGGATTGGTCGCGAAGGCATTCTCGCTACTGGCGGACGGGGTCTTCTCACTGGAGGAAATCCTGGACGCGGTCTTTGTGAAGCCGATCCTCTCTTGCCCTTGTCTTTTCCAAATTTGGTTTTCAGCTGAAACCATAATAATTTTAATTTTTCTCGATAAATATATCCTATCGCTCCGAGAACTGCCAATATCAAAATTATTAGGACCCATATCCACCACAAACTTGATTCTTCCGTTGATTCTGTTTTTGTTCGGCAGCAAACTTGAGATTGGTCGCAAGAGTAGGCTGGCATTGGTTCCTGATAATCAGAGCATACATTCATGCAGGTGTAGAAGTTTGCTTCACACTCGGTTTCTTGTGGCCTATCTTCACATGTCCCAGTGCAGCAATTATCTGTATCTGTTGCTTTTCGTTCATTGCCTGTGCATATTTTATCTGATGAGCATTCTGTGCCGTCATATTCAGAACAGGTCTTTAAATTTTCTGTTATGCAACATGTATCCGATAGTGATGGACAAAAATAATTGTCGCCAACATCTTCAGCGCTTGGACAGTCATAAGAAGGGATGCAGAAATAATCTGCTTCGGAACAATATGTCACACTGCCTCCACTTGACGAACGTCCTGTTCTTCCAGATAGCGCCCATAAGACTATCGCGGTTTCCCTTACTGAATTTTGCCAGCAGCCATTAGTACCTTGTGAAAACAGGAGCCAATCTTTTGCATTTGTAATTTGATCTGATGACGAGCCACCGAGAGCAATTAAAGCTAAAGATGTATCGTAAAATCGATTGTATGATGAAGTTTCTGCTTCCCAATAATTCCCTAATTTTTGATCTGCGATTAGCTGTGTTGCATAATCCTCATAATTCGTTAACATATAAATAAATGCTTCCGGCAAATAGCGCTCATTTGTATCAGACATCGCAATTACATATGGAATAAATTCTTCTACATTGTGTCCTGTTTCCAATAGTGCCAATGTTGCCCATGCCGTTGCTTCATAGTCACAAGAATTTTCACCGAAACATTTTGACTTTACATTTAGCTTAATTGTGCCGAACGCAGGGGAAGACTCTGTCCCTTCAAGAACATAAATTGTTCGAGAGTTTTTATTTTTATATAATAAATTTGCTATGAATGACTCGTCGCATGCAATTGCGAATTCTTCGTCATAACAACTTGGTGCAACCTGTAGCCAAAAATTTGATTGAGCCAAAGTTAAACAGGAGCCGGCGCTGGAATCTATTTTTTTATTTGTTCCAACATTTATCGTGTAATCTTTTGCGTCATAGGCAATATGACATTCGGTTTCGTCGTTGGAATCTTGTTGCATATACCAAATCAGCTCAGTTGGAATTTGTTCTTGCTCTAGCAACCATTCTTCTGCATCGTCTGTATCTTCGCTTGCATGCTTTAGTGCTAAGATTGCCAATGCTGTATCTCGAACATTTCCCCAGTTATTTGAAGATTCTCTGTCTTTTAATTCGTCTATGCAATCATCAAAAATATCGTCTGGCGTGGCTAAAATTGTTAATGCTACTTCTTGCGTTGTTAAACTTGAACAATCGCCTGCCTTGTCTTCGAGACATTCAAATCCATTTTCGACCTTGTCTGTGCTCTGCTGAGATGTTATGGTTTGATTATCTTCGGCAATAGAGAGTGGAACCAATAGGAATGACAACAAAAGCAATGTAACAAATGCACCTGTTTTTTTCATATAGAGGTAAGAAGTTGATTGTTTATAAATATTGTTAAATTTCTGGCTTCTTTGATTTTTCTTCCAATTTCTGATCTGTTCTGGTTTTCAATCTCATGGCTCGCTTAATTGTATAATTAATTGGATTTTTTATGCCGGGCTCTGGCGGATGATTAATGCCGAATTCTTTGTAAATTGGTTTGTCATAATTTGGAGGAAGGCGTTTATTTTTTAGAGACCATGCGATTTGAGATTTTATGTAGCCTTGTTTTAATGGCTGATAATTTTTTTTGTTCCATGTTATGATTTTTTCTTCAATAAAATCTTGAGGATATTCCAAGGAAGTAAAGAAAGCGAGAAGTAAAGATAAGGCCCGTTTCCTTCCGTCGTCCTTAATTCCTTTTAGAATTTTTTTTATAATTGGCGGGAACATGTCTTCCGTAATTGAAAGACCTTTAATGTCTATAGCTCCTCCTTCATATTTTTTTGTTTCTTGCTTTGGCATTCTTGATTTGCTCCAATCAAGTGCCTGAATCAAAAGTTCTCTAGCTTCTCCCTCTTCAGAATTGGGCATAAATGATTTTGGAGATATTATCTTTAGCGGATCTGCATCCGTTGGTTTGAAATTTTTAATCTGATTTTTTTCTAGCACAATTGAAGCAAAGGCTGTTTTTTCGTGGAGAGAATATGGTGCCCGAAAGAGATGGCGAGAAGAAACTAGAATGATGTCTACTGAATCTTCTGTAGATTTGATTACATCTTCTGTTTTGAATTCTACTTTATTTGTTCGAGTTTCTCCGCCGTAGGTATGTGTAGATGCCTCGAGCTTTGCTGTATTAATTTTACAGGATTCACAGGAATAAATTTCTTTTTCTTCTATCCTCTTCATTTTGCCGTTACAAGAAGGACATATTATTTCTTTTCTATTCGATTTCATGTGTTCTACTTCGGTCTTACACTTAATATCTAAACAAACATATTTTCCTATTGTCTTTTTTACTGTTGCGTTGCCACATTTTGGGCAAAGATGTTCAGAAGTTAATTCGCCTTTTGCTTCTAAACGCTCTCTGCTACTTAATGCTAAAATTGCATCATTCATTGGATGTCTTATTTTCTTGAAAAGGTATCCAGCTATTGCCCTCGGCCATTCTGGAAAATTGTCTTTTGTTTGTTCTCCATTGACTTCTTCTGGAAATGCTTTAAACGGGACCAAAATATGGAATCCTTTTGAACCTGAAAATTTAATTCCTATATTTTTGATGCCATGTTGTTCGAGTTGTTCGATTAATAATTTTGCCGCAATTTTTCCGTAATCCAAGAAGGGGGAATCTATATCTATTAGGAGATCCCAGCCAGTTCTGATTTGGTTATATTGTTCTGAAGTCATGTCTGTGTTAATATCTAATGGGTTTGACCAAATTTCTTCTGAACAGTGGAATGATGTTGCGCCTTGTCGTGCCGTGTTGAAAATATCAGAAATATAATCAAAACAATCGGGTCGTTTTGCGAAAAATTTGTTGTTGAAATTTCCCACGGTTTCTCTGTTTTCGCAAAAATCAAACATCGCTTGTTGAATGTCTTTTCTCGCGTAGTAAGATAGGGCTACAATTTGGACCTTTTTTGGAGGCTCTTTTTCGTGATTATTCATTTCTATATAAGAGAATAATTGTTAATAAATGATGTGTTTGTTGAGTGCAATAATCTTTAAATAAGCTAACAGGGTTTTTATTATATGATATTAAAACTGGATAACCCTGGATTAATGAGTGATGCAATTGCAATAATTTCCGAGGTGGTTTCTGAAGTTCGGATTAAATTGTTTGAGGATGGGGTGTCGATTATTGCGGTTGACCCGGCGAATGTTGCACTTGTGATTTTTAAGTTGCCGAAGGAATCTTTTTCTCAATATGAGGCGGGAAATGAAGTTTGGGGTGTCAATCTTAATGATTTGAAGAAGATTTTGAAAAGGGCTGGTAGTTCGTCTAGTGTTGTTTTTGAAGAAGAGAATGGTAAATTAAAAATTAGTATTTTTGATAAAGTTAAGCGGATTTTTAATTTGGCTTTGATTGAAGTGTCTTCGGAAGACAAAGATATTCCTGAGCTTAACTTCGGGACGAGAGTTGAAATGGGCTCTGAGCATTTTTCACAAGCAATTGAAGATGCTAATATTGTGGCAGATTCTTGCGCGATGATTGCAGGAGATGGATTTTTTAAGATTGAAGGTTCTGGTAATTTGAATAGTGCGCAGACGGAATTTTCTGGGGAAAATGTGGAGATTTTTGGAGTTGGCAAATCGAAATATTCGCTTGAGTATTTGATGAAATTTATTAAGGCATCAAAAATTTCAAATCGTGTTGTTGTTAATTTTTCAGATGATTATCCTTTGAGACTGGACTTTCCTGGGGAAAAGATGGGTATTGGTTTTGTTTTGGCTCCGAGAGTTGAGAATGATTGAATATTAAATCGGATGTTTATTTTTTAGCAACATTTATATACATATATTCCTAATAAATTTCATAGTGATGTTTATAGTAATATTGTTGTGACGATTATTATAAAAAATCATATTAGGATTATTATGAATACTCATAGTAAAAAAATCATTGAGTTGATAAAAAAAGAGAAAGTAGTGACGAGTTCTGAAGTTGCTGGAGCAATTGGAGTTTCATGGAATACTGCGGACAAATATTTATTAGAACTTCTTGTCGAAGGAAAAGTTAATAGAATAAAAAAGGTGGGGGTGAATTTATGGGTGTTAAAATAAGGGGACAGGTGACAATTTTTATTATTGTAGGTATCGTGATTGCTGCGGGAATTCTTGTGGGAATTTATTTTATGGGAAGTTTTGATGTTAAAACTCCGGCAAACTTGGGGCCGAAAGTATTTGTGGATAAATGTGTTAGAGATGTTGTGGAAGAGTCGATTGATAAGATGTTGTTTAATGGCGGGGAAGTTTTTCCGTCGCAAGCGATTTCATATCAGGGGGATGAATGGAATTATTTGTGTTATCAAGCTGATTTTTATCAGGGATGTTATAATATTCATCCTATGTTAGAAATGCAAATTGAAAATGAAATTGTAAAAGATACTCAAACAAAAGTACAGGCTTGTTTTAATTCAGTGAGGGAAGATTTTGAGAATCGGGGATATGATGTAGATGGTGGGGCAACTATATATTCGATTGACTTATTGCCAGGATATGTCGCGATTAATTTAAGGAAAAAAATTGATATTTCAAAAGGGGATGCGTCGCAGAGTTTTGAAAATTTCGACAGTAGAACTTCATCGGCGATTTACGACTTGGTTCGTATTGCTCGAGATGTTGTAAATTCTGAATCACAATATTGTAATTTTGAATATAATGGGTATATGCTTTTGTATCCTAAATATGATATTAGAAGAATTGATTATAGTGATAGTAAAATTTATCGTTTGATTGATCGCCTATCTGGAGATGAATTTAGATTTGCTGTAAGGAGTTGTGCATTTGCGCCTGGAATATAATAATGGAAAAGAAAAAAATAATTGCGAGTTTTGAATTGGTTTTAATGATGGTTTCCATGTTTGCGTTTTCGCATGGAATTTATTTGACCAGCGGAGGATTTGAAGAAAGTATTTTGGAATATGAAAAGGCGAGGCTTGATAAAATTGCTGAGCTAGATGATATTCCGCCAAGGGCGTCGGCGATGAGTGTTATTTTAGATATTCTTTTTGAAAAGATAAAAAGTCCTATGATTCCTATTGTTTCAGCGGTAAGATATTGTGAAGATGAAGACGATGTAAGATGTCTTATTGGAAATGAGTCTCGGACGACTTATTCAATTTCATCTAGTGCTACGGATGTTGGATGTTGTTTTATATCTAAAGATGGGCAAAAATGTGGAACTGCTAGTCCAAATAATTGTGTTTCAGATTCTCCTTTTGCTGAAGGGGCGTTGTGTTCTCAAACATCTTTTTGTCAAAAAGGATGTTGCTATAATGAAATCACAGGTATTTATGATAAAAATGTTTTGAAGGCAGACTGTTCTGTAAGTTGGGTTGCCGATCCTAATTGTAATATGCCAGAAGCAAAATTAGGATGTTGCATATTGGGAACTTCTTCTATTTATGAAACTCTTGGACAATGTCAGGTTGATACATTGGCAAGAGCAATTGGAGATAGTGCGGTTGTTAATTGGGATGGTAATACTAACGAAGGGCAATGTCTTATGCTATCTGCTACACAAAAAGAAGGGGCTTGTGTTCTTGCTGGAGAAGTTTGTAAATTTGGAAGTGAGCATGATTGCTATACTTATGATGGGAATTTTAACGAGGGGTATCTTTGTACTTCTTCTTTGCTAAATACTTCTTGCGAAATGACTGAGCGGACGACTTGCGTCGAGGGGAAAGATGGCGTTTATTTTGTGGACTCGTGTGGGAATTATGCGAATATTTATGATTCGACTAGGGTGAATGACCAGAGTTATTGGAATATGGTTGCTGTTCCCGAAAATATTTGTGGAGATGAAAATGTGGAGGGAGGCAATGCTAATTCTACAAGCTGTGGAAATTGTAATCGGTTTATGGGGGGGATTTGTGGCTCTGCCGTTGAGGATAATTTTGATGTTGACATTGGGAATTTTTATTGTAAAGATACCTCTTGTGTTTTTAATGGGGAGCGATATAAGAACGGGGAGTCGTGGTGTGTTTATGATGGGGCGATTGGAAATGGGGATGATGTTGTGGGGTCGAGACATTGGAAATATGTTTGCTCGCAAGGAAAGGTAGAGATTGAGCCTTGTGCAGATTATCGTAACCAGATTTGTATTCAGACTAATACTTTTGATGTGGATGGAACCGAGGTGCAATTTAGAAATTCGGCTTGTATCGCGAACAACTGGAGAAAGTGTATTGATTTGAATAGTGAAGATAGTGGATTTGAAGAATGTGCGGATACCTTGAATTGTCGTGTGGAGAATATTGAGATTGCGAGTCATTTTAAGTTTGATGTTTGTTTGCCGAAATATCCGGGAGGATTTAGTTTGAAAAACGAGAGATATATGAGTACTGCCGAGAAAATTTGTGGAATGGCAGACCAGACATGCACGGTTGTTTATGCGCCAAAGAGATGGGGAGGGTGTGAGATTGCTACTAATGCTGGATGTTTTAGTGAAAAGTTTGCGCAAGAGATGAATGATTTTTGTAGAGGACTTGGAGATTGTGGTGGGGCAGTTAATATTGAGGGGGCGTATTCTGATAATTATAAGGTTGAGAGATCTCCAGAATTAAGTCAGAACTGGATTGATAAATTGAAAGCGTTGGCTGAGTCGGTGCCAGGACAGTTTGCTGAAGTTGAAGATTATACAGAATTTTTAGAGACAGCTGGGATTTGGGCTAATCCTGGAGAAAACCCCGAAGCTGGAGAAGAAGACGAAGGATTTGATTATAATACTATTGGAGCGGGGGCTGCAGGGATTGGATATGTTGTATCAATCTTTGCTACCGGGTCTCTTACTTTTAGTGGACTTGCCTTGACAACTGCAGGAACATCCGCTGGAGGATTTATGGGAACAAGCGCTGCTGTTGGAGGAGTAGGAGCGTCTGGAGCAACAGCGGGGATGGCTGGATTTTGTGGAATGGCGATTGGAGCTGGAATTGGATTTATTGCTGGAAGCATGCTTGCTAAGCAACTTGGACTTAGCCCTGGGGGAGCTATGTTGATGGCGATAGGATGCGCAATGCTTGGAGCAGCATTGGGAATTTGGATGACCGTTGGTTTTGTAAATTGTTGGAATCCCATAGGATGGGCATTAATTATTATTGGGATTATTCTAATAGTTATATCTTTGATGTTTGGTGGCGACGATTGCCCGCCAGTCGAAGTTACCTTTGAATGTAAGCCGTGGAAAGCTCCGGTAGGAGGAGATGATTGTGAAATATGTAATGGCGACCCATTAAAGCCGTGTTCGGAATATCGATGTAATAGTTTAGGTGCGGCATGTGAGTTAGTGAATAAAGGAACAGAAGAAGAAATGTGTGCATCTTCGAGGGATGATGGAAATCCGCCAATTCTTAGTCCGCAAATTGGTGTGATTTCGGATGATGTAATTTATGGTGATATTAGTGATAACGGATTTAGTTTGACTTCTACATATGGGAGCTGTATTGATGCTTATACTCCTCTTATGTTTGGAATTAATACAGATGAATTATCATATTGTAAATTTGATACAGAGATAACTGAGTTTGAAAATATGAATTATGATTTGGGTGGGAATGCTTATTTGTATAATCACACGACGATATTTAGTTTGCCAGACCCTAGCCATGGACAGAGCCAGGGAGCAAATTGGACTGGAGATTTAACTTTGTATATTAAATGTGTTGATACACATGGGCATGAGAGTCCAAGTTATTACGAGGTTGATATGTGCGTGAAAGAGGGAGATGACAAAACTGGTCCAATAATTCGGGCGACCGAGCCGGTGAATGATGCGATTGTTGGATTTGAAATTTCGTCAAAAAACGTCAGTATTATTACGAACGAGTTCGCAACGTGCAAGTGGGATTCGGCGAATGTTGATTATTTTTTGATGGGAAATTCTATGGAGTGTGATGATGTTTTCGGAATGCCGTCTAGTCCTCTGGGGTATCAGTGCAATGACGAGTTCTCTGTTGCGAACGCTACGAATGTTTATTATGTTCGATGTGCCGACCAGCCGTGGTTGAATGATAGTAGTGAGAGGAACTCTAATGCTGAAAGTTTTGTTTATACGTTGCGGAAGCCGGAGAAAAAGATTGAGATTGATTGGGTTGAGCCGGAGGGGGATTTTGAAACAAATACTGTGATGACGACTGTTGATTTGGAAGTTCGAACTTCTGGAGGGGGAGAGTGGCATTGGTGTTCGTATTCTTTTTCGGGATATGATAAGATGATTGAAATGTTTGAGACTGGGGCGGAAAAAACTCATAGTCAGCTTTTGAATAGGCCAGCTGGCGATGATAAAATTTATGTTGAGTGTAAAGATGAGACAGGAGATAGCGTTCAGTCTTCGACCGAGTTTAATATTATTCGTGATACCTCTACTCCGCAAGTCGCAAGAATTTGGCAGAGCGGTGGACGACTTTATATTATTACAACTGAAAATGCTGAATGCCTATATTCGACAGTAAATTGTAATTTTAATTGGGATGATGGAGAATCAGCAGGAAGTGGCGAAGAGCATATAATTAATGTTGTTCGCGGTGGTACTTATTATATTAAATGCAAGGATGAATTCGGAAATACCCCAACGGGATGTTCTGTTGAAACTAGGGTATTATGATTAAATATACTATAATTTATAAATAAAAGATGATTAAAATAAACATGAGGAAAAAAGGACAGGTGGCGATTTTTATCATTGTAGCTATAATGATTGTATCTGCAGTGCTGGTCTTCTTTTTGTGGGCCAAGCCAACTTATTTTTCGGATGCTGGAAAAGGATTAAGATTTGAAAGTTGTGTTGAAGATGCCGTAGAACAAGCGATTAGTGAATTGGAAAGAAAGGCTGGCTTCATTAATCCGAAATTTAATTATGATTATAATGATGAAAAGTTCACATATCTTTGTTATACTAATCAGTATTATGAAACGTGTGTAGTGCAAGTTCCATTTTTGAAAAATAGTTTTGATGAGCAAATGGAAACTTTGATTAAGGATGAAGTTAATACCTGTTATGTTAATTCTATTAATGAATTGAAGGCACAGGGATATTCTGTTGTTCAGGGAAATGTTGAATATGATGTTTTGATTGAACCAAGTGTTGTTCGAGTTGAGATTGATGCACCCACAGTGGTTGGGTCGCAGAGTTTTGCGCGATTTAATGTCAAGATAAATTCTCCTATTTATGAAATGCTTATGATTGCAACTTCGCTTTTGCAGTTCGAGGCAAAATACGGAGATAGTGATACGTCTTCAATGATGATTTATTATCCTGACTATATTATTGATAAGATTAAGAGGGACGATGGGACGACGGTTTACATTTTAGAGAACAAGGAATTCGGAAATAAATTTCAGTTTGCTAGTCGGAGTTTGGCTTGGCCTGCGGGGTATGATTTATGATGAGGAAAAAAGGTGTTGCGGGATTTGAAGTTGTGTTGATGATTGTTTCTGTGTTTGCATTTGCGTTTATGTTTGCAGAGCCCGTTGGCGCACAAACCGAAATGTCGGAGGCGAGTTTTTGTTGTGAGAGAACTGATGATGGAGCTTGGTGTGTAAACGCTGAAGAGTCTGAGTGTAATGATAATTTTAATGCTGCACCGACTTCTTGTGAGACGACTTCTTATTGTCGGTTGGGAACTTGTTATGAATCAGAAGAGGGAATTTGCATGGAAAATACACCACAAAGAGTTTGTAATGATAATGGTGGAACTTGGGATGCTCGTGAGATTGAGCAGGTGCCTCAGTGTCAGTTGGGGTGTTGTATTATCGCCGACCAAGCTGCATTCGTTCCGCTGGTTAGATGTAAAAGATTGTCCACATTGTTCGGAGTTTCAATTGATTATCGGACTGATATAAATAATGAAGTTAGTTGTATTGCCGAGGCGCAGGCGCAAGATGTTGGGGCTTGTGTTTATGAGAAGGAATTTGAAAGGACTTGTGAATTTACGACTCGTGGAGATTGTGGAGCGGGAACGAGAGTTGAGGCAGTGAATGGGACTAATATTAGTTTGTCTAATCAAAGAACTTTTTATGAGGATTTCCTTTGTTCGGCGGAAGAGTTGAATACAGCTTGCGCTAAAGAGGTTTCTACTACTTGTTATCAAGGCGATGTTTATTGGGTAGATTCTTGCGGGAATAGAGAAAATGTTTATTCTAGTAATATGGCAAAAAGTTGGAACGCTGGGAAAGTTATTGATGCCAGTGGAGTTTGTAATGCTAATGATGGTTCGGATGTTAATTGTGGTAATTGTGATTATTTGTTGGGTTCAAGATGTGCAAAGTATGACAAGTATCTTGGTGGTCCGGAGTATGGAGAAAACTATTGTCAGAAAACTGAATGCGTAGATAGAAATGGAGATGAGAGAATAAATGGAGAGTCGTGGTGTGTTTATGATGATGGAGTTGGGAATGGCGGTGACCGAGTGGGTTCAAGATATTTTAGAGAAATTTGTGTGGATGGGAAAGTTCGGGTTGAGCCTTGTGCTGATTTTAGAAATGAGATTTGTTTAGAAAGTTCTATTGAAACAGATGCTGGGGATTTTGGAACAGCGGCATGTAGAGTTAATAGATGGCAGGATTGCGTTGCGCAAGAAGACGAAGATGATTGTAATAATATTGATAAGAGGGATTGTTTATGGTTGAATCCTGTAACTGGGATGGTTCTTGGCGGGGGACAGGCTAGTAGTGGCGAAGGTTTTTCTAATCCGAGTGTTGGGAAAACTGCATTTAGCAATCCAACTGGGAGTGTTATTGCTCCGATAACAGGGGCTTTTTTGGGAATAGGCGGTGACGATGAGGAGGAACAACAAGAAGCAACTGTTACCAATAGGCCCAAGGGAGTTTGTGTTCCTAATTTTCCTCCGGGATTAAAATTCTGGGAAGAAAGTAGTGCTCAGCAAATTTGCGGATTGGCAAATGCAAAATGCACTGTTGTTTATGAGAAAGGGTTGATTGGAGGAAGTAAGGTTGTCGAAGGAGGAGAATGTTTAAGTGAAGACTGGGCTTTGAGTGCAAATAGAGTTTGTGCTGGGCTTGGAGATTGTGGGGGCTATGTGAATTATCAAGGTGCGTATAGTGATGATGGATATAAGTGGAACGAAGAGGGAGAGGATAAAGAGTTCTCGCCGAATATGATTAATATTATTAGTGCTGGATTTACAGGGATGATTATTGGAATGATGACCGGGAGAATAACCGAAGAGGCTCAGGCTTTGAAAATTGCGGCAAGGCCTGAAGTAGTTGAAGCTCAGGGACTTGTGACTAGCACGTCTGCCGGAGTAGCTACTGCACAAACCGCTGTCGCTAATGCTCAGTTGGGACTTACTAATGCTCAAACTATCGCAACCGCACAGACTGTGGGAACACCTGCAGCAGGTCTCGCTGCTGAGAATGTAATTGTTGCTCAAAATTCATTAGCAGCTGCTAATGCTGATTTGGCGATTGCACAAACTGCAAGCACTGAGGCGGTAAAGGGATTGGCGGCAGTAACGCCTGCCACTGGTGGATCTTCTTGGCTATCTTCTACCTTTGGAGGAGAAGGTATTTTGACTGGTGGAGGATGGGACGCAGCTTTTACGGGTGCTGAATGGGCAGCTTTGGCCTATATGGCTGGACAGATGATTGGACCGATGATTGGATTTGATAAAAAAAATACTAAGGCATTATCTACGGCAATGGCAGCTGGATTTGGAACATATGGTGCACTTTCCACATGGAAAGTTACTGCCGACATGTGGCTTGGAACTGGCTGGGTTGGTCTTGGTATCGGTGTTGTTGTTTTCCTAGCTATGTACAAAAAATCTGAAACAAAAACTGTGACATTTAATTGTATGCCGTGGCAGGCACCAACTGGAGGAAATGTTTGTGAAGAATGTAATGATGCTGACTTGCCTTGTTCGGAATATAGATGTAAAAGTTTGGGGCAGAATTGTGAGCTTGTGAATAAGGGAACTAGTGATGAGAAATGTGTAAATGTTAATCCGAGGGATGTTGACCCTCCGGTTATTAAACCGAATTACGAGAAGTTGACTAAAGGGTATAAATACGCTAATGTTAAACTTTCTCCGCCTGGACCTGGTTTTAATATTGTGAATTTGGATACTGATGATGGATGCTTGAAAGCATTTAGCCCATTGGAATTTGGAATTGATGTTGATGAGCCGGCGCAGTGTAAAATTGATTTTAATCATACTGAAAAATTTGACGAAATGGTGGCGTTTATTGGTGGGAAGAATTTGTATTCTTATAATCACACTGAGAAGTTTTCTTTGCCAAGTGCAGAGGCGATGAAAAATGCGTCTATGGTTTTGGAGAACGGGAAAGATTTGACTTTCTTTATTAGATGTAAGGATAAGAATGGAAATGAGAATGGGGCTGAGTATGCGGTGAATTTCTGTGTTGACCCTACACCTGATAATACGGCTCCAAAGATTGAGGCAACTTCGATTTTGAATGGAGGTTGTGTCGCTGAGAACCAAGATACGGCGGGAGTTATGTTTTATGTTAATGAGCCGTCGAATTGTAGGTGGAGTCCGCAGGACCAGGATTATGACTTGATGCAGAATGCGATGAGCTGTAGTAGTGAATTACACCAGGCAAATGCGATGCAATTGCTTGGATGTTCAGCTGAGTTAACTGGTATCTCAAGAGATGACACGAAATTTTATGTAAGATGTAAGGACCAGCCTGGAGCTGATGAAAATGACAGAAATGAAAACAAGGAAAGTTTCGAGTTTAGTCTGAGAGGTAGCACTGGATTAAAAATGAAAGATTTGCAGCCAAACGAAACACTTTTTGGGGCGGTTAGTCCGATGCCTATTGAATTAAAAGTTAAAACTTTGTTCGGATGTAATGACGGTCAAGCGATTTGTAAATACTCAACAACTGGAAATAGTGGAGATTATATTCAATTTTTCGACACAAATACCGAAGACGGAATTCACACTCAAAGACTAGATTTAATTTCTGGAGAGCACGAATATTTTGTTCAATGTATTGACGAAGGAGGGAACCTTGTTGAAGATAAAGCAATTTTTAATTTAGATATTGATATTAATGCGCCAGTTGTTGCAAGAATTTATGAGGAAGATAATATGTTAAAAATTGTAACAGTTCGAAATAGCGAGTGTTCTTATACTTTTGACAATTGTGATTTTAGCTTTGAAGAAGGAACGGAAATGCCTTATTCGAATTCAAGTGTTCATGTCGCCGAATGGAATGAAGAAAAAACTTACTATATAAAATGTCGCGATGAATTCAAAAATGAAGATGCTGATTGTTCTGTTATTGTGCGACCAAGTCGAAATTTTTTGTGAGAATTATTTTATATAAATTTATAAATATCCTTTGCCGTTGTTTTTCATGAAGAGGTTGGTGAAAAATAAAAAGGGGCAGCAATTAATGGGTATGCCGTTTAGTATGATTTTTGCTATCTTCCTCATAGTTGTTTTTGTAGTGGTTGCGTTTATTGCCGTTGGATATTTTCTCGATATTGGAAAGAGTTCTAGCGTTGGAATGTTTTATCGTGAGTTGCAAGGCGCTGTTGATGACGCGTTTAGTAGCCAGTCTAGTGAAGTTAGTTTTGATATTGATTTGCCGTCGAATATTAAATTTATTTGTTTCGCAAATCTTTCAGCTAGGATAACTAATCCGGGGGCAGATTACGAGGCGATTAAAAATTATGATGTTTACGATGCGAATGTTTTTTTGGTTCCGCCAGAGTATGCTCAAAATATGCAGTGGAAATTTATTGAACATATTGATGTGGCAAAAATTACAGAGAATAAAAATCCGTATTGTGTTGATGTTAAAGATGAAATGAAAATTAATAAAGGATTTTATGATAAACTGGTGTGGATTGAATAATGGCACCAAGTGTACTCCTGGAGAGCAAAAAGGGGCAGTTTAATTTTGTTTGGTTATTTGCGATAATTGCTGGCGGTGCGATTTTGTTTTTGGCTGTTTATGGAGCAGTGAAAACCGGAGATAGTGCGCGATTTCAAAGTGATAGCGAAATCGCGAAAAGTATTTCGGTAATTACGGACCCATTACAAGCTGGTTTTAGCGAGGGCTCCTTCGGTAAAATTTCGTTCAGAGAAGAAACTCGAATAAATAATATTTGCTTTTCTGGAGAGTTTGGTAAGAATGATATTTCCGTAGCTACTCGATCTAGCGTCGGAGAAGAGTGGAATCTACCTGGAGGAACAACATCTATTCATAATAAATATATATTTTCTTCTGGAAAAAGTTCAGGAAAAGATTATTATGTTTTC
>Ga0222628_1000318_pt1 | contig 22106 bp, 24 predicted proteins | sample AntAcemetageno95_FD_179860 | JGI IMG/M metagenome (GOLD analysis project Ga0222628, IMG submission 179860) | Saline water microbial communities from Ace Lake, Antarctica - #95 | ecosystem: Environmental > Aquatic > Non-marine Saline and Alkaline > Saline | place: Antarctica: Ace Lake | collected...
TCTGATTATTTTATTAGTTTTATTATAGCATACTTTTTTGGGATATAAATGGAGTTATCCACAATTTTTATTGAAATAAAAATGAAAAAATCCCGCTTTAGCGGGATAAATTAAGTATCTCTTTAAACAAATAGTTAGTTACGTATTTAATTACGTAATTAAATACTTACTTCAAAATTCTCAGCAAATCTTTTTTTTCTAAAATATTATCAAATTCAATATAATAATCATTTTGATGACCACCGTGAGCAGAAGAAACTTCTTGCATTTTATGATTATAAATTTTTAAAATTTTAATTTTTATATTTCCATCTGAAGAAACAACTTCGATATCGCTATCTAAAAATATTTCATTATGAGCTTTGACAATATTTAAATTATTTTTAATTCCTTTTATTTCCCCAACAAATTTCATCTCACCTCCAAAATTTTCAGAAGATATATTATGCTCTGGATCTTTACCAAAGATAAAACCTTCCGTATAGCCACGATTAGTCAATTTGTCTAATTCTTTTTTCTGTTCCTCTATAATCTTTTTGTCTCCCAAATTATCCAAAACTTTTCGATAAGCTCGAACAGCAACAGCGACATAGTAAGCACTTTTCGCTCGACCTTCAATTTTAAAAGAAGTTACTCCAGCTGTTAATAACTCATCGAGATGAGTTATTAGATTTAGATCATAGGAATTAAAAAAATAAGTTCCGTGCTTATCTTCTTCCAAATTCATCGCGAATCTTTTTTGCCCATCAATAACTTTTAATTCTTTGGTATGGTTATACCCCCAACGACAAGGTTGTGAACAATCTCCCAAATTTGCACTTCTTCCATTAATCCATTTTGAAAGAATGCATCGCCCAGAATAGGACATACACATTGCCCCATGAACAAAATATTCCAATTCTATTTTTGGATTGTGTTTTTTTATTTCTTTGATTTCTTTGAGCGTTACTTCTCGAGCCAAAATTACCCGCTTTACTCCCTGCTCTCCCCAAAATTTTACTGCCTCTGAGTTAGTAGCGTTAGCTTGGGTTGAAAGATGAATTTCAATTTCTGGAAGATATTTTTTTACCAAAACTAAAATTCCCGGATCACTAACAATCACCCCGTCTACCTTTAACTTTTTCAAAAAATTTAAATAACCTACAATTTTTTCCAAATGCTTATTATGAGCATAGATATTTAAAGTAATATAAATTTTCTTTTTTAATTTATGAGCATAAGTCACAGCTTCTTCTAAATCTTTTTTATCAAAACTATTAATTCGCACTCGCAAAGAAAAATCAGGCAAGCCACAATAAACAGCATCCGCACCATAATGCAAAGCATATTTCATTTTTTCCAAACTCCCCGCCGGCGCGAGTAGTTCTAAATTATTTTTTTTACTAATCTTATCCATAATAAAAATGTCTCTAAACCTAAACTCTAGCTTTGGCGGGCAAGCCAGCTGGCGCGAGTAGTTCAATTTTTTCCTTTTTATTCATCAAGCTACTATAATACTTTTTAAGAAATTTATCAAGAAAAAACCGCTTCATTAGCGGCAAAACTAATTTTTTAACTTATTTCCGCCAAAGGCGGACGAAAAGCTAACGCAATTTTCGCATCAAGTCTAAATAAAATTTAAGATTATGAATTGAAGCTAAGCGAAGTGCCAAGGGTTCATTAACTGAAAAAAGATATCGAAGATAGGCTTTAGTATAATTTTTGCAAAGAAGACAATCACAAGTCTCGTCCATCGGAGTAAAATCTTCTTTATATTTTTCATTATTAATATTAATCGCTTGATAGAAATCTCCATCTAAATCTTCCCCTTTCCAGATAAAAATTCTCCCATGTCTTCCTTCCCGAGTCGGAATCACACAATCAAACATATCAATTCCATTTTTAACTGCATAAACAATTTCTTCTGGACGACCCAGTCCCATTAAATAGCGTGGTTTATCCTCAGGCAAAAGTGGTCTCACCCATTCAATAATTTCTTTCATTTTTTCTCTCGGTTCCCCAACTGCAACTCCTCCAATCGCATAACCATCGAAACCAATCTCAACTAACTGCTTAGCACTAACTTTGCGTAAATCTTCATAGACTGAGCCTTGAACAATCGCAAACAAAAGAGGTTTCCCCTTAGAATATTTTTCAGGATTTTTTTTAACATACTCATCTACAAATTTTTTACATCTCTCGGCCCAACGCGTTGTCAATTCTAAAGATTTTTTTGCATACTCATATTCACAAGGGTAAGGTGGACACTCATCAAGCACCATAATAATATCACTCCCTAAATTCAATTGAATTTCCATTGATTTTTCCGGTGACATAAAATATTTTCTTCCATCTACTGGATCAATAAATTCAACTCCTTCTTCCGAAAGTTTTACTCCATTTTTTCCAAACTTTTCTTTGGCTTTTGCGCCAAGTGAAAAAACTTGAAATCCTCCTGAATCAGTCAGAATTGGTCCCTTCCAATTCATAAACTGATGCAAATCTCCTGCTTTTGCAATCAACTCGTCTCCTGGACGAAGCCAAAGATGGTAGGTGTTTCCCAAAACAATTTCCGCTCCAATTTCGGATAACTCTTGAGGTGTGAGATTTTTTACTACTCCTCGAGTTCCAATCGGCATAAAAAACGGGGTGTTAATCACTCCGCTTTTAGTTTCGAGCTTAGCCGTTCTTTGCTCTTCTTGCTCTGAGCTTGTCGAAGAGTCTTTTTTAGAAATAATTTCTAGCATTTATTCTTTAATTCTATATTCCTCTTGTTTAATTTTTTTATCTTCAGATAACAGAGTTGTTTTTTCTTTAACTGTAAATGAAAGATTTTCCCCAGTAAATGAATCTTTTCCACTCACCATTGAGCTATCAATAATATTTGCATGACTACCAGCTTGACTAGGCGTTGGAGTTAATCCTATTTGAAAGCTTACTTCTTTTGGCGAAGTTAGAATTCCCGTTCCCGCATCCACATTTCCCAGATCCCAAACAATGCTATTGGTTCTTTCATCGAATGTCAAATTAGAATTTTCTGGATAAATTTTATTAGTAAATGTTACTCCTGATGGTAAACTAGATTCAACCCGACCTTCCACGATATCATTAGAAATATTTATTAGCGACCATTTTATAACATAGGTTGTTTTCTCGCCAACTTTTGGTGGCAACGATCCAGAATTGTCCGTAAAAGCATCATGATAAGAGCCACTAACCGTTAGAAATAATTTAGAATTTAATTTAATATCCATTTTATTTCCAGAAACAATTTTATTTCCTTGAACCGAAGTTAAAATATCAGGACTATCTATTTTAGCAATGCTAGAAATAACAAAATTTTTATCTTGGATTCCAGCAACGGGGACAATATCTTTTACTTTGATTTCAAATTTAATCGATCCACTATCCCCAGGATTTAGGGTTTTAAGACCTGAAACACCAGAAGCTTTCCAAGTTATGATTTTATTATTAATATCAAATGATCCTCCACCTTCCGCTTTTAGAGTTGTATAATCTAAAATAGAGCTATCTATTTTTTCTGTAATAATTACGTCATTAAGACCAGTCGCCCCTTCATTTTTATAATCAATTTTGAATTTTAAAGTTTCTCCAGCATTGACGCTTAATTCTTTCAGACCATTAGCAGTTTGATTTATAGCTAAGGGTGAAGCTCCAATTAGAGTATCTGTTTTTTCTTCGTTTTGAGCAATAAACTGACCTTCAATAATTTCTCCGACATAGACCTTAGAATTTTTCACACTATTTTTTTCTCCTTCTAATTTTCCACTGACAACTATTTTTCCCTCTTGACCGGCTGACAAGCGACCAATATACCAAATATTTTCTCCTTCTGAAGCTATTGGATTTGCCTTAGAAAAAGTAAAACCATCTGGATATTCCATTTTTATTTTTATATTATTATAATCTTCGTTGCCATCATTTTTGTAAGTGACTAAATAATCTAAAGAATCACCACTAGATATATTTTGTGGAGCCAATAAACCTAAAATTATTGGAGAAGAATTAATATTTAAACCAATCTGATTTTCAGAAGAAAACTGACCATTAAAACCATTTGGACTATAAATCAATTCTGCTTTTAAATAAATAATTGTTCCCTTAGGGCTATATACTTTTCCATTAAAATTAATCTTTTTTTGTTCTTTGCCCTCAATATCACCTAGCTGAAAAGATCCACCTAAGACTCCTTCGGGAGTAAAATTTGAATTATTTTCTTGAATAAAATTTTCTGAATAACTTATTTTTAAAAAAGCACCTTGAAGTTTAGCCCGATTGTTATTATTAATTACTATTTCGTAATTTAATTTCTTCCCACTAGCTACTTCTTGCAATCCATTAATTTCAACACTAACCCTTTCTTCATTAAAGGAAGTTTTTTTAAAAAAGTAAAAACCAACAACTAAAAGAGCCACGACCAAAATAGAAGCAAAAATAATTCCAACGACCTTTATCGCTTTATTTTTTTTCTCTACTAAGACAGGACTATCCTTTTTTTCTGTCCAAGCATCTCCAGTTTTTTCAAATCCTGCTTCTTTAGGATTAACTTTATTTTCGCTATCACTAAAAACAATCTGACTATCTTCAGCCAAATTTCCTTCATTTTTCTTTTTATAAAGTTTTTCTTTTACTTCTGAAAGAGACATTTGTATTTATTTATTATATTTTACCATAATTTATCTCTTTTCGCAAAAATCAACCCCAAATCCACTGGTAAAAAGACTCTACTAGCTTTTCTAAACTATTTTTTTCTTGATTGCCTAGTTTTAATTTAATTAAGCTCTCCAATTTGTTATTTAAGATAATCCGAATCGCTTTAATTAAATCATCGGAAACTGCTCGACCACCAATTTTATTTTTTTTACATTGACTACAGAAAATTCCTCCTTGAGAAAAATCAAAATAATTTTCCCCGGAAGTCAAATTATTCCCGCACTCAACACATTTATCCACTTCTAATCTATACCCCAACTCTTCAAAAACTTTTATTAAAAATCCTGTTTTTAAGAAACGAAAGTCTATCATTTTTTTTTCAGCCACTGATTTTTCTGCCAAATTTAGAAATGATTCAAAATAGGCATAAACTTTTTCCTCTTTTTGTTCCTCTTGAATGATTCTTTCCAAGATATTTGAAATCGAAAGAAGTTCTTCCAAAGCATCAATATTCTCTTTCAATTTTGAAAATGAATTTACAGAAATAACCCCAGAAATGTTTCCGAGTCCTTTGGTCTTGTGAATAAAAATTTCTACTTGAGTCAGAGATTCTAAATTGCCAGCTAATTTAGCAACTGGCTTTCTTGTTCCTCGCCCGATTGCTCTCACTTTCCCCTTTTCAGCTGTAAGAAAACTATAAATTCGATCCGTCTCTCCGATTTCACGATTCCCTAAGACAATTGCGCTATATTTATAATCCATCTATTTTTTAACGGAAATCTTTATTTTTTCTCCATCAATTTCAAACTCTTTTCCCAAATCTGAATTTTCCAAAACTTCATTTTTCAATTCATTTCCCAAAACTTCTTTTTGAATCATTTCAGAAAATTTTTCCAAAACTTTTTTCGCCCCAGAAACTCCAACTGAAATTCGATTATCAACTTCATAATTTGCTTCTTTTCGCATTTCTTGAATAAATCGAATAATTTCCCGGGCTTGTCCCTCCAGTTTCAGGTCTTCGCTAATTTCAGTATCCAAAGCAACATCCTCTCCTAAATCAAGATTGAATTTAATTTCTTTAATATTTAATTCATCCTTAACGATTCCAACTAGTTCCTCATTATAAATTTTATTTTTAATAGTTATAGAATTAAGCGGCTGTCTGACTTTTATTCCAGCCCTTGCTCGAAGTTGCAAGGCTTGAGTAATGACATCTCTTGCCATCTCCATTTCTTGATTTAATTTCTCATCAATCAAATCCTTACTAACTTTCGGAAAATCAGCCAAATGAACAGATTCCTCTCCAGTCAAATTTTTATAAATTTCTTCAGAGATGAAAGGCGTGAAAGGTGCCATTAATTTAGAAAGTTCTACCAAGACGTAATGCAAAGTTTGATAGGCATTTTCCTTATCTCCATCATCTTCGCTTTTCCAAAATCTCTTTCGACTTCTTCGAATATACCAGTTGGAAAGATTGTCAATAAATTTTGGAAACAAACGAGCAGTCTTATTTAACTCATATTGTTCCATTTCCTGATTAACCTCCTTAGTTAAAGTTTGAAGTTCAGAAATAATCCATTTATCCAAAAGATTAGTTGGCTCATTTTTTTCTTTCACTTCCCACTTATCAATATTGGCGTAAAGAACAAAAAAGGAATACGAATTCCAAAGCATCCGAAACATCCCACGAACATTTTCAGCCACATCAGATTCCTTAAAATTCATATTTTCAGCTGCTACAACTGGCGAAGACATCAGATAGAATCGCAATGCATCAGCACCATATTTATCAAAAATAATTTTCGGATCAGGATAGTTTTGTAATTTTTTAGCCATCTTCTTTCCATCTTCAGCCAAAACAATCCCATTTACCACTACATTATTAAAAGCTTGGGATTTTTTAATTCCAGTCGCAATTAAATGCAGGTAATAGAACCAACAACGAGTTTGATCCACTCCTTCGGCAATAAATTCAGCTGGAAAAGTACTTTCAAATTTTTCTTTATTTTCAAAAGGATAGTGCGCTTGAGCATAGGGCATTGAACCAGAATCAAACCAAGTGTCGAGCACATCAGGAATTCTTTTCATTGTCGACTGACATTTTTCACATTGAAAACTAATTTTATCAACCGTATGCTTATGCAAATCTTGGATTTTTTGACCGCTTTTTTCTTCTAGATCTTTAACGCTACCAAAAACTTCCATATTTTCACATTTTTCACATTTCCAAATTGGCATTACTGATGCCCAATAGCGTTGTCGGCTTATTGACCAATCCCGTGCCCCTTCAAGCCAGTTACCAAATCTTCCTTCTTTCAAATGGTCAGGAACCCAATTTATATTTTTTGCTAATTTCAAAGCATCCTCTTTTATTTTTTCAACACCAACAAACCAAGATGAAGTTGCATAGTTTATCAGTGGAGTATCACAACGCCAACAATGTGGGTAACTATGTTCGTATTTTTCTTTGGCAAATAATAAACCTTTTTCATCTAGAAATTTATATATCGTTAAATCAATTTCTCTTACTTCCTCTGGCTTATCTTTTGCCCGAGGACTAATGCTTAATTTAGCAAAATCAATTGCCTCGTCTTTGATAATTCCATCCATTCCTAAATGTTGCACAAATGGAAGATTATATTTTTGTCCTAATCTTAAATCATCTTCACCGAAAGCTGGAGCGATATGGACAATTCCTGTTCCCTCTTCCGTTGTTACAAAATCAGCACCGTAAATTTTCCATCCATTTTCTCGATTCTCCAAATCTTCTTTTGAGGAATAATAATCAAAAAGTGGTTTGTATTTTTTTCCAATTAAGTCTTTCCCCTTTAACTCTTCGACTATATTATATTCTTTTTCTTTAAAACTATTTTCTAATCTATCTTTGGCTAATATAAATTTTTCATTTTCAAATTCAACTTTCACATAATTAATATCCTCTCCAACCGCCAAAGCCACATTTCCAATAAGCGTCCATGGGGTTGTCGTCCAAGCGAGGACGAAAGTTCCAGACTCATCTTCTAATTCAAATTTTGCAATCACCGACAAATCTTTAATATCCTTATACCCTTCTGCTACTTCCGATTGAGAGAGAGTAGTTTCGCATCTTGGGCAAACATGCATTGAACGATAGCCTTCATAAATTAAACCTTTTTCATAAAGCTCTTTGAAAACCCACCAAACCGATTCCATAAAAGGAAGGTCCATTGTTCGATAAGCATTTTTCATATCCGCCCAACGGCCTAAGCGATTAATCACAGTCTCCCATTCCTTAACATAATCAAGAACTTTACTGCGACAAGTTTCATTAAATTTCTCAATTCCTAAATCTTCAATTTCTTTCTTATTGGTAATCCCAAGTTCTTTTTCGGCAATATTTTCAATCGGCAATCCATGACAATCCCAACCCCATTTTCTTTCCACTTGAAATCCTTTCATTGTCCAATAGCGCGGGATTACATCTTTCATTACATTCCCCACAATATGACCATAATGAGGAGTTCCGGTTGCAAAAGGTGGTCCATCATAAAAACTATAGCGTTTAGCATCTTTTCGAATCTCCAAAGATTTTTCAAAAATCTTATTATCTTCCCAAAACTTTAAAACTTCTTCTTCCATTTTTGGAAAATTCACTTTTGATTCAACTTTTTTAAAAGACATATAATTATTTTAATAAATAAAAAACCTTAAACAAAAAATGTTTAAGGACGACTCATCCAGCCTCCGCATAAAGCTTCGACATGGTGCAGCGTGGTACCACCTTAATTCTCCTGAATAAACAGGACTTAATTACAGCTATCACGGGCTTACCCGGTGAGTTCTATTTACCCTGATTTTATCGAAGGGCTTTCCTCTCACAGCTCCGGAGTGATTGCTCCATCATTGCTTTTACTATCCAATACTACTCTTTTTTAAAACTTTTGTAAACCTCTAAAGTTTCCTGAGCACATTTTTCCCAAGTGAACTTTCGGACTTGTTCAAAGCCTTTTTGCCGATAGGATTCTCGCAAATTATCATCTTTAACAAAATCAATCATTGCATTTGAAATATCTTCAGCATCCATTGGATCAACAAGTTTCGCTCCATCACCGGCAATTTCGGGAACAGAAGAAACATTAGAAACAATTGCTGGTGTTCCAGTTGCGAAAGCTTCCAAAACAGTTGAACCGAAACCTTCATAGAGTGAAGGCATCAAAAAGAATTCCGCATGTCTAAAGAAAGAAACCATTTCATCTCCAATTACATAACCTGTAAAAATAACTTCCTTGCTAATTCCCAAATCTTTTGCCATTTGCTTATATTCTTTGGAAAGCCAACCCCGTTTTCCAGCCATTACTAGCTTATAATCATTTTTCAAATTTTCTTTTTTTAATTTTTCTTTAAAAATCTTAAAAGATTCAAATGTTCTAGCAATATTTTTAACTGGTTCTAATGTTCCTAAAAACAGGATGTAGCGATTATCAATTCCGTATTTTTTCAAAAATCTTTCTCGATCAATTTGCGTCTCCTGATAAAAACGCTTGTCTACACCACCATAAATTACTTCTACTTTTCCTTCTGGGCAAGTAAAAAATTTACAAATATCTTTCTTAGTTGAATTAGAAACAGCAATAATCTTATCAGCTTTCTTAACCATCAGCGATGTTGTGGCTTTAAATTTAGCCGTCGCAACCTTAGGAAAAAGTTCGGGAATTTTATATGATGCTAAATCATGAATAGTAACAATTGTTTTCCCACGATAAGTTGCTGGAATTCGACTAGTTGGCGAGGTTGTATGAATCACATCTAAACTTTCCCTAGCCAGCGTAGCTGAACCTAAAATTTCACTATAAACCCCAGGCATATATTTCTTATAGTCCGAATACGGATAAAATTTTATTTTCACATTTGGTTGAGAAAATTTCTTGATATCTTTTTCCCTTACTCGAAAATCAAAAAATAAAACGTATTCATTTTCCTTATCAATATCTAAAAGATGCCGAATTAATTGATAGGTATAATGTCCAACTCCAATATCAGAATTTTTTTCTGGACTTAAAATTTTTCTTGCGTCGATTCCTATTTTCATATGTTTTTACTTATATTTTTTATCCCGAGCAATCGGGATGACAATAAATTGTCACATTTTTTCTGGCGCTCTCACTCCAATCAAATTAAGAGTTTCTCCTAATACTATTTTAACAGCTAAAATGAGTTTTAGTCTAGCTTTAGTTAATTCTTGATTTTCCTCATCAATTACCTGACAAGCATTATAGAAAGAATGAAATTTGTCAGCAATTTTGATTACATATTGAGGTAATTTTTGAACATTATAATTTTCCCCTATTTCCTCAACTAATTCTGGGAACTTATTTAATTCTTTAATTAAACCAACTTCTTTTTCGTCTTTTAGTAAAGATAAATTAGCTTTTTGATGAGCTTGTCCTGAGCTTGTTGAAGGATCAACTTCCGCCTTGCCAAGAATACTACAAATTCGAGCATACGCATATTGCACATAGAAAACTGGATTTTTTTGAGATTGCTCCTCGGCCAAGCCTAAATCAAAATTCATATGAGTGTCAGGTGAATACATCAAGAAGAAAAATCTCACTACATCATGCCCAACCTTTTCAATCAGCTCGTCGATATAAACAACATTCCCAGCTCGTTTTGACATTCGCACTTCCTGACCATCTTTCATTAGACGCACCAGTTGAACAATATTAAACTTAATATTTTCTTTTTCAAATCCAAAAGCCTCAGCGACTGCTCGGAAACGATTGATATAGCCGTGATGATCAGCTCCCCAAGTTTCAATAATTTTTTCAAAGCCTCTTTCTTTTTTATCTAAAATATATCCACAATCCGAAGCGAGGTAAGTCCTTTGTCCATCTTGTTTAACTAAAACTCGATCCTTATCATCACCAAATTTTGTCGATTGAAACCACAAAGCTCCATCTTCTTGGAAAGTTAACTTTTTTTCTTTTAAAATTTCCAAAGCCTTATCAATATCTTTGGCTAAATCTTTTTCGTGAATATAGGAATCAATTTCAATCTGCATTTTTTCCAATATCGTCGGTTTTATAATTTCATTCAAAATTATTTCTGCTGCCTTTGCGCCAACAATATCAACGGATTGATTTTCTTCAAATTTAATTTGATCAATATAATCACCTTCATAAACTGCTTCGGCATCTTTCAAAACGCTATGCCCTAATTTTAAAATTTGTTCACCTGCATCATTCACATAATATTCATTTTCTACTTCAAATCCAGACTTCCTCAAAATTCGAGAAAGAGCATCTCCAAAAAATCCACCTCGCCCATTTCCCAAATGAAGTGGTCCAGTAGGATTAGCAGAAATAAATTCATTATTAATTTTAATCCCTTTTCCAATTTGAGAATTTCCAAAATTTTCTTTTTCCACATTTATTTTCTCTACTAAATCTTGAAAATACTTTTGAGAAAGATAAAAATTAATAAAACCGGGCTTGGCTATTTCTATTTTTTCAATTTCTGGTAATTTTTCAATTTTAGCTTTTATATTTTCCGCTATTTCCAAAGGATTTTTTCCAATTTTCTTTGCCAAAACTAAAGCCACATTGGTTGAATAATCGCCTAACTTTTCATCTTTAGGAAATTCCACTAAAATAGTTTCATCTTTTCCTAAATTTAGGCTTAAAATAGCCTCTTTAATTAATTTTTGTAATTTTTCTTTCATATAGTCATTCTATACCTAAAAATAGCTAAAATCAAATCTAAATTTGAAAAATTATTTAAAACTTTTGTTTCTATATCTTGCTTATTCCCCTTTTTTAATGGTAAGCTAAAATTATTATGACTACATTTGCCTACAATAAAAAAGCTAATTTTGATTATACTTTAACCGACAAATACGAAGCTGGCATTGTTTTGCGTGGTCATGAAGTAAAATCAGTCAAAACTGGACACATTAGTTTGAAAGAAGCCTTCGTTACAGTTCATGAAGAAGAGCTTTATCTCACTAACGCCAACATCCCCCTTTATAAACAGGCTGGGGATATTTCCAACTACGAACCAACCCGCTCTCGAAAGCTACTTCTCCGAAAAAGAGAAATCCGCCATTTAATTGGGAAAATAAAGGAAGAGGGCTTGACATTAGTGCCGATTCGAGTGTATACTAAGAAGCACTTATTGAAGCTTGAATTTGCCGTTGGTAAGGGTAAAAAGAAAATAGATAAGCGACAAACAATCCAAGCCAGAGAAGAAAACAGAAGGATTCAAAGAGCTTTTAAAGCAAAGAGAATATAAACATAATTCCCCGATCTTAACGCTTTTTTAAAAAGAGTTGCGGGCGGGGGATGAATAGTTTCGACAATTTGTATTTTTAAAATTAGCAAGTCAAGGATTATAGCAACCTTGTAAAAAAGTTATTACGTTATAAGTGCAAACTTCATAACTAAAGCAAAATCTGTATTAGCTTCAGCTTTTACAAACAACTTTGCTATCGCTACTGCCTAAACGTCTCACTGACGTTGCAGAGCCATCGAACTGTTGATTTCTAATAAACAGACCTCGGTGTCATACATTAGGATCGTTGAAAAAATTCCTTTCCAAATTTCTTCAATTAAAATTCTTGGAAATAGGCGTAGCTTATTTTGTTTATTTATTACTCTACGTCAAACAAAATAAATAAACTAAACTTGTAGATTATTTTAAAAGAATAACATTGGACGCGAGCTCAATACTCGCCATCTCCACTCGATTCGCCTTCGATGCTACTCAGGCTCACTCGTGGCAAGCCACACAATTTATATAAATAAATTTTGTATTTTATCACGAATCGAGTGCCCTGAGCGTTAGTCGAGGGGCAGAAATAAAAAAACAAAATGTATCATGTTTACATGATAAAAAATAATAGCGATGATTTATATATTGGTGTTTCACAGGATATTAATGGTAGGCTAGAAACACACAATAAAAAAGCTGGAGCAAAATTTACAAAAAATAAAAAACCTTTTAAATTAGTATTTAAAGAAGAATATAAATCATTAAAGGAAGCTAGACAAAGAGAAATTCAAATTAAAAAATGGCGAAGAGATAAAAAAGAATTTTTAATAGAAAAGTATTCTAAGAAATTAGAAACTAAAATAAACAACTAATTCAAAACCATTAGAAGAGGACCAATAAAAAAAAGAGTATATAAACCAAAAGCACCAAGAGCTCGAATTAATGAATACATCAGATCGCAGGAAATTAGAGTTATTGATGAAGAAGGTAATCAATTGGGCGTTATGCCTCCTTTTGAAGCAATGCAAAAAGCTCGGGAGACAGATTTAGATTTAGTCGAAATTGCCCCAATGGCAAAACCTCCTGTTTGTCGGATAATGGATTATGGTAAATATCAATACCAACAATCTCGAACTGAAAGAGTAAATCGATCTAAGCAAAAGAAACTTGGAACTAAAGGAATTAGAATTGGAGTTAGAACTGATACGCATGATTTGGAATTTAAAAAGAATATGGCTGAAAAATTTCTGAAAAAAGGTGAGAAAGTAAAGATTGAAATTCAATTAAGAGGAAGAGAAAAAGCTCATCAAGATCTCGCTCGTCAAAACCTAGAAGATTTTCTAAAGACGATTGCTATCCCCTATAAACTAGAACAAGAAGTTAAAAAATATCCTGGTGGATTTAACACTATTATAAATCCAGCATAATCAATCATTAATCATTTATATGCCAAAAATTAAAACTCATAAAGCAGCCTCAAAAAAATTCAAAATTACCAAGAAGAAAAAAGTGACTAGAAGAAAAACTGGTCAAAATCATTACAATTCAAAAGAAACTGGGAAAGCAGGGCGCGCTAAAAAAGGAGATCACAGACTTCCTCGAGCTGAAGAAAAAAATGTCCTGAACGCTCTTCCCTACGCTAAATAATAAATTCTAAATTAAATAAGATATATGACTAGAGTAAAACGCGGAGTAACTGCCTCCAAGAGAAGAAAGAATCTTCTGAAAGACGCTAAAGGATATATGTGGAATCGAAAGAACCTGTATCGTGAAGCTAAGCAAGCAGTAATCAAAGCTGGAAAATATGCCTACCGTGATCGAAAAGTTAAGAAAAGAACTTTCCGAGGGTTATGGATTACCAGATTAAACATTGCAGTTCGAGAATTAGGACTAACTTATAGTCAACTTATCAATAAGATGACTACTAAAAAAGTTGGGATGGATCGAAAGGTTCTCTCTCAAATGGCAATGGAGAATCCAAAGGTTTTCAAACAAGTAATTGAAAACATAAAATAAATCTGAAGAAAACAAAATCCCCCGAGTACTCGGGGGATTTTTTTGTTGGGAAATTTAGAGGCTTCTATAGAGGCCGCTATAGATGTAACTATTTTTTCTAGATGGGTATCCCAGAAGTATCCCGAGTACTCGGGAACACGGGATAAATTTAAATAAGTACACGTGTAAGTACTAAATTATTTTTTCCTAAAAAAAGTTATATAAATTCTCCAGAAACCCCAAATATAAATGAAGAATGCCCAGATGACCATTGCATAGCTATCCTCTTCAAATCTTGGAGAGAAACCATAGCCTGGCATAGTTAGAGTAATTATAACTAAAAATATTACAATAGAAGAAACTGCTATGCTTGGTGTTTTATCTGTTTTTTTTGTTAGCTTATTTTCTTCAGAAATGTTTTTCATTTTTTTATTTTAACTAATACCTTTATTATATATCCGATTAAAATAAAAAACAAAAACCCAAGTAATCGGGATTTTTTTAGGTGGGTATTTAAATACCCACCTTGGTATGTGCTAAATTATTTTTTCAATTTTTTATTCCCAACTTTTTTTATTCTAATTTTGGCCTTACCTATCCCGTCAGTAGATGGCAACTCTTCTGGCATTGTCCCTCCTAATTCTTCAATAGTCTTTCTAACTTTTTGACCAACATAAAAATGAGTCGTATTGGCATTCATCTCTCCCTTGATTTTATCTCGACGAAGCTTTGCATCAGCCTGAGTAGCACGAAACAAATTAGCAGCCAGTTCTTCACTTCCCATATGATCAAGTATTTTCTGAGATTTTTTTAATTTTTTATTTTTATGAATATCATTTGCATCTAATCCACCATACAATCCTTTATATCCATAATTTTGAAACTTTCCATAATTTTCTACACCAGCATTTTCTGCTGATTCAGCCAAAGATGTATTATGTCTTTTTATTTCATCACGTAAATTCAATCTTTTGTTATCTTCAACTAATTGATCAGTTTTTTCTTGTCTTCTTGTTTGAATTGCAAAATATGTTTGTCCCAAGGCAACCACTTCTTTAGATGGATCAGAATTTTGAACAATTAAATAGCAAGCATAGCGAGATAAATAAACCGTTTCAATTGGACGTTCTGCTCCAGAACCAATAGAGACCATTTCGTCTACTTGGGAAAAATGGTTGTGGATAACTTCACCACTATTTTGGCAAGCCTTTTTGGCTTTCTCAATTACATTTAAAAACTTATCGTAACTGGAATAATCCAAAACCTTTGCCAATTCACGAGCTGACCAATAATCACTTTGATATTCGTTAATTCTTTTTATTTCTTCGAAAATTTTATTATTCATATTCTTGAAATTTAAATTTATAGTGATATTATAACACTATAACTAATTTTTTCAAGCTATTCCCCTGTGGATAACTCAAATATAGATTTTATTTTCTTCAATCTCTAAAATTAACATTCTCACATTCTCGAGAATATGAGAATGTAATAATATTATTTCTTCCAATCCTTAATCAAAACTCCTCCCCTAACTTTCTTCACAATAACCCTTTGTTTCTCCCTCCAACCAAGATCTTTAACGATTTCGATTGGAATCGTAACTGAAAGACTAACACTTCCAGTTTTAATGATCTTCCGAACATTTTTATCTACTAATTTTCTCATAAATTTCTTGTCATTACACGTGTCATGACACGTGTAAGTACTTAATTATTTACCTACCGGCAGGCAGGCCCTTCTATTCTACTTCAAAACTTAATTTTTGGAAATCTTTCAACAAGCTCAGAATAAATAAAAAGTCCCTTGGAAATTATTCCAAGGGACTTTTATCTTTAATTCTTTGCTCAATTTTTGCATTTCAGATGAGAACGAATTTCCTCAGCAAAATTGCAATTTTGACAAACTGATATAGAAATCTCATTGAGTCTTGTTTGAGTTTCTAGAAGTGTATCAAGTGAAGCTTCTTTCTTCATTTTTTCCAGTTCACTTTTACCATTCTCCAACTCCTGATTTACCCGATCAATTACATCCAGTTCAATGGGAGAAAAAGTGTCCTTAAATTTTGGAGAATTTTCAACTGCTTCCAAAATTCTCAAAATATGCTTAGTATCACTCAAGGTATTGCCGATATTATCCATAAGATTTTTTTTATCATATTCCCGCCAAGCATTTTCCTTTTCCTGCTCTATTCTTGACTGATAATCAATTTGATAAGTCATCTTTATACCTCCATCTTTTATTATATTGTTAAATTACTATTATTCTATTAATAAACTAATCTAACAAAATTCAAACTCTAAGTCAAACAAAAAAACGCCTTCGTGACGCTTTTTAGAATTCATTATATAAAATCTATTTTTTTTCTTTCAAAATTATATCTTTAATAAGTCTCGGCAAAGCATAGATTGGAAGCCAAATCCAAAGAGTTCTCTCAAGCCATTTATCAAAAAATTTATTAATATTAGCACCTGTTATAAAAAGGAAATCGAAAATCAGATAAATAATAAAAATCCCAAAAATTGAAAATAAAATTATTATACTTGTATCCATATTTTTAAATTATTTGTTAGGATTTACCTTCAAACTCTTAGATTATAGCACTATTTTAAAATTTCATAAATGGCTATTCCAGCAGCCACTGAAACATTAAGTGATTCCTTTTTTCCACGCATTGGAATAGAAACAGTTGTATCAGAAATTTTTAAAATATCATCAGAAACTCCCCTAATCTCATTTCCCAAAAAAAGGGCTGCTGGGAAATCTGGTTTAAATTCTTTTAAATCAATTGATTCCTTTGTCTCCTCTAGAGAAATTATCTTAATACCTTCTTTCTTTAATTTATCAGCCAGCGCCAACAAATCATCAACTTTTTCCCAAGCGACAGCCTTCTCCGCTCCCAAGGCAGTTTTGGCAATCATTTTTTCTGCCTTATTAATATTAATTTTATTTTCACTCGGGGTACAAGTATAACCAGAAAGGTAAATTTTATTTACACCAGCTCCGTCGGCAGTTCTAAAAATCGCTCCAACATTATAGGCGCTTCGTATATCATGCAAAACCAAAAAAAATTCTTTTTTTATCAAAAATTTAATTTTTTATTTTAATTAATCTTTTTTAACGTAAAGAGCATATATTCCAAAGACTATCGCTATAAGCATCCATTGAGTCCCTGCTAAATATATATTAATATTAAATACTGAAACTAAAGCAGAAATAATTGCTGCTATAGCAGAGAGTATCATTAAATTTTTCGCTTTCATTTTCATTTTGTTCACCTCACTTTCTAGATTTATTTTATAATTATCATAGCTTTTCGTCCTTTTTCAATATCTTCCTTTTTTCCAGTGAAGTCATGGATTGAATTATAGATAACATCAATGTCATAAACATATCCCTCCCCTCTCTTTGTTCCAGGATCATTGGTTATAATCTTATCTCTATTATAACCTATTAGAACTAGATTGTGATAGAGCGGTCCAGGCGCCTTAAAATAGGGATTACCCAGAAGCCTTCCGGCTGCTGGAATGATAATTGGATTTCCAAGACTCAAATATTTTTTTAAATCATCCTTTGAAAAATTATAGATTACTTCCAAATTTTCAATTCCGTAAAAATCCTTGGCTAACCTCACTAATTCCTGAGCTGAACTATCTTTATAGTCTCCGTAATTCTCAATTTGGAATTTAATCATCGCTTGAATTTCTTTTTCAGAAATTTCGGGAGTAAGTGATTTGTTTTTTAGAAAATAAGCCACCATTATAAGCGAAGCTTCTTCACAAGCCTCCTCGTGATATTCATCCCAGACGGCGAATGGAGCTTGAATTGCAAAGGGAACTTTAATCAAGATTTCTGGTGGTAGGCTTACTTGTAATGAGTTTATCGAATTTGTCGAATCCATTTCAGGATTTTTATCCCCGCCTGCATCGCCCTGCGTTGCATTTCGGGCAGGTTCTTTTACCTCTTCTATATCCTCAACATCTTCGGATTCAGGTTCAACCTCAATTTCTTTATCCACCACCTCATTTAATATAATTTCTATTTCATTATTTTTTTTGTCTAAATTATTTCCATCTATTACAAAGTAAAAAAATGCAGAAAAAATTAAAGCCGCTATAATAATATCTAAAATTATTTTTATCGGTTTACTCATTTTTTAAAATTAATAAATAATAACTGACGTTCCTATATCAGCCCATTCATAAATTTTTTGTGCAGCACCCACGCCCAGTCTAATACAGCCATGAGAAACGGGTGTTCCGAGATGATTCGCGCCTTCCTTATATCCTCCAGGCCACTCTGGAAGTTCATGAATACCAAACAAACCATTGGATCTTATTGCCATCCAATAGGGCATGAAAAGTCCATATTTTCCAGACCAAGGCCTTGGATGCTTATTATAAATTTGCGTTACTCCTTTTGGAGTATCCATTCCCCGAAGACCAGACGAAATCAAGAAAGCATCCAGAATTTTTCCATTTTCAAATATGGTCATAACCTGTATATCGAGATTAACATCGATATATTTACCCTCCAATATCTTGGCTCTAGTGAATTTTTTAGCCTGAGCTAATCTTAGTTCAAAATTACTATCCCAGCTATCTGGATTAGTAGGTAGTGTTTCAAATTCTCCTTCATATATTTTCCTGTAGCTTTCATCTTTATCCTCTATATACTTTGTATAAATTTCCACTAAATATTTCTTTCCATTTTCTATTGTATTTTTTGGAAGAAATTTAAATTGTGTTTTTTCTGAATTGTATTGATATTCAATATCAGAATAAGGATCTAATTTTATTTTAACCCAAAAATCTTTAGCTGATTTTTCAAAATTAACAGTCATTGGATCTTCTATGCCCAAAACAATATCTTTTGATCCATTGGCTGGATAGAATGTTTCTACTTTGGGATATTCAATGGTAGAAAAATTAAAATCCATTTTTGAAGTTTTATAAAATAATTTATTTCTAAAATTAGAAAGACTTATCTTATAGCTTTGCTCAGGTTTCCAAAAATTTTTAGGAGTAATTATTAGTCTTTTATTTTTATTTTCCCATTTTAAAACAACCCCCTCACTCGGATATATTTTAAAAGAGTCTTTAAAATTTTTCGCTAAAATTGTTTTAGAAAAATTAATTATTATTGGTTCCTTTGGATCAATTTGTGTTTCTTTATTTATTTTTGCCGTGGTAATCAAAAATGAAAATAAATTTTTTTTAAAAAATAAAAAAACACCAACCAATATCACGCTGGTAATAATAGCCCCTATTAAAATAAATTTATATTTTGAAAAATTCATCAGTTAAACAAAACTTTAGCTTCTTCCCAAATTTCGGGATGATCCTTTTTAACTTTCATATAATACCACCACTCTGTTCCCCAAAGATAAACTTCTGGAAAACCAACTTTTTTAGCAAAGTTAACATTCTCTCGAAGAAGTTCTGGATTCATATGCCTGAGCTGATCTTCAACTGGAAAATTAAGAACCCAACCAGCCATCCAAGGCTCAGCTTGAAGTTCAATTACAATTGCATTCTCCTGTTTAGCAAAAATATCTATTAACCATTTTTTGAACCAGAAAAACCTTGGTCCAATTGGATATTCATAGTAACCCATTTTTTCACTCCAAATATCAAGATACATCGTTGTCCCAAAAACATCCGCTCGCTTGGCCGCTTGAACCCAAAGACTTAGCTCTCCACTATCAGTCATGATAATCTTTCTTGTCGAATCCTTCGACCTTACTTGAGAAATTTCCCGATCTATTAAATTTGGATCAGCCGGTGGACAAATTCCAAAATTAAGAAATGGCTCATTTTCAACTTGCCAATATTTAATCACCTCTTCATTTTTATACCGATCCACTACTGTCCCAACAAAACTAACGAGAGCTTCTTTTCTTTTCTGATCATTTTCTCCAATCCATTTTGGAATGTGACATTCTGGCCAGCGAGGAACTTTCTGTCCTAAAGCTAGAACAATTTCTGCATCTCTTTTTGAAGCCTCTTGCAGTTGCCAATCAACTTCCGAAAAATCAAACTCTCCCTCTTTCATTTCAACTCGATCCCAATAAACAGGAATACGAATTTTTTTAATCTTCAAATCATCCAGCGTTGCGATGAAGGTTTCTTTCCAATCCAGCCCCAAACCTTCAGCATAAATATAGGAAAAAGTCGTTCCCAGAGAAACATCCTGACGTCCCTGCTCTACTGGAAGATTAAAATATCCCCAAAATAAAAAGCCTACAACTAGAAAAATTGCCAAAAATAATCCTATCCATTTTAAAATTTTTCTTATTATCCTTTTCATTTTTAAAATTAAATAGTAATTAAAAATATTCCGATCGCAATGATAAATACGGCAAAAGCCTTTTGTAAAATATCAAAAACTTTAGTTTTTTCTGAGAACACTTTTGGATATATGCCACCAAAAATCAATGCCAGGATGAAAACAAAAACATATTCCATTGAAACTAAAGCATTAACTAGAGTTGCACCTCCAAGTTTAATAGCATAGTTTACCAAGACCGATCCGACACCATTAAGAATCTTATTAAGGATAAAAAGATTTCCAGTTTGAAGATGCTTTTTCTTCTCTTTTTTAAAGCTAAGAACAGAATTAGTAATTAATCTTCTCCAAGTTGGAATCAAAAGTAATGAGAAAGCACCAAGTGTCACTCCCATTCTAGTCCAAATAAAAACTGTGGAAAAAATATCTTCTGCATTATACAGGTCAGCCGCTTTTTCATAAAAATAATCCATACCAGAATAAGAAATTGCCAAGAATATTCCAGCCAGAATTGAATAATAAAAACCAATAAAAAATTTCTTCTCTCCTAATCTTAAGGGGAGGTTAAGGGAAATCAAAAGTCCACCAAAGATTAAAACAAAAATTCCTATCAATTCTTTAATTGAAAAAATCTGTCCTAAAAAAGTAATCCCAATCGCTAAGGTTGCCAGAGGAATAATCGCTCCCGCCACTGGGATTACTCGACTTGCTTCACTTTTTTTAATAGCAAAAAATAATACTAATATACCATACAGAAAAAATATTCCGACCAAAGACATCTTGAGAGCCTCAGCGACACTAACCATTTGAAATCCGAAAGGGAAGAAAACAAAAATCGTGAAAAAACTAAGAATTCCAGAATAGAAAGCATAAACTACAGGATGAGAAACCCGATCAGAAGACAGAAGGAATTTATCTATAATTATTCCTAGAGCAATCAAAAGATAGGCGATGATAGAAATTGTAAGCCAATTCATAATAATTTTATGTTTTTATTTTTTTTCTTATTTCTTTGTAATCTGGAAATGTTTCTGACACTAATTTCCAAAATTCTTTTCCATGATTTAACTCTCTAAGATGACAAAGTTCATGCACAATAATATAATCCCTTTCTTTCTCTGATAAATTAATCAAGCAATAATTGAAATTTAAATTTCCTCTTTGACTGCAACTTCCCCAGCAAGTTTTTTGATTTTTAATAGAAATTCTCTGATAGGAAAATTTGTAATGCTGGTTAAAAAATTCTATCCTTTCTCGAATTAAACTTCGAGCAAATTCTTTATTCTTTTTATAATTTTCTTGATTTTCTTTTTCTTTTATTTCAATCAGAGAGAAATCAACATTTTTCAATTTTTCCCAAAGCCAATCGACTTTTTCTTCCAAAAATTTATTAATTAGATAGATCGGATACCACTTTGGTGCTGACACGACAAGCTTACCCATTGAATTTATGGAAATTTGCATACAACGCATTCCTTTTCGCTTTTTTAAAATGTAAGGAAAAAATTTGTCTTTAATTTTTATGGTATATTTATTCATTTAAAATTCAGCTTCTTTACTTTCTTCAATTAACTTTTTATATACATAAAAACTTTTCCGAGGAATTCTTTCAAGGGTCGTATAATCAATCTCAACTAAACCAAATCGTGGCGCGTAACCATGCAACCATTCATAATTATCCATCAACGACCAATGAAGGTAGCCCCTAACATCAACACCATCCGTAATTGCTTGAGAAACATGATGCAAGTGATCTTTGATAAATTGTCCACGATATTTGTCATTTGCATCCGCTAAACCATTTTCCATGATATAAATTGGCAATTCATATTTTTCCCAAATTTCTTTTAAGGCTTTTTTTATCCCTTCTGGATAAATCTCCCAACCGACATCATTAACTTTAAGATGAGATTGCTGTGTCT
>Ga0222628_1000319_pt1 | contig 22070 bp, 22 predicted proteins | sample AntAcemetageno95_FD_179860 | JGI IMG/M metagenome (GOLD analysis project Ga0222628, IMG submission 179860) | Saline water microbial communities from Ace Lake, Antarctica - #95 | ecosystem: Environmental > Aquatic > Non-marine Saline and Alkaline > Saline | place: Antarctica: Ace Lake | collected...
TCCTGCTTTATCAACAAACCAAAAAGAAATTGCTTTAGCTGCCTTATTCATATAGTTTGCATTTTCAGCTGCGAATAAAGTACCTTGTTCAAATATCTTTCCCATTCCAGTTCCTTCTTGCATTGCTCTTCTTGTTTTTTTCCATCCTAATGGTGTGGCTGATGCTGCAATCATCTTCATTGATCTTAAACTATCTCCTCCTTCAGCTACTAATCCCATCTTTATACTATTATCCATTATGTTTCTTACTCCCCAACCTGGACGTAAAAATAAAACTGAGTACTTCCATACTGTTTGTGGTGTATTTAAGATTGTAAATATTCCACGAAGTATTGATGCTTGTTTAGGATGAGTTCTTTTCCATGATCCAGTTCCAAAATCCTTAAGCCATAATGGTCCACTTAACCACCTCTTACCACCAACTATCTCAAGATCAAATAATTTTAATCTCTCTGCACCAGCAGTGTTTGGATAAATTCCTAATGATTTTAATAGGTCTTCTACAGAACCAAGAGTTACAAATTCTTTATTAGTAAATTCATCATACCATTTCTGAATAGCTTTTCTTTGTAGATCAGTAATATATGGCTTAGCCATTTCTTTTTTAACAAGCTTTCCTACTTTAATTCTTGCCATCTTCTGCATCTGCTTTACCTTTCCTTCTTTTAATGCTCGAATAATTTCATTTGGTTTACCAATAAATTCATTAAGATATGGATCTATCCTAGGAAACTTACCATCTTTAATTGCTGCATTAGTATATTTAATTAAAGCTGGCTTACTTTGAATGCCAATATCTTTTAATATTAAAGCTATATCCTCAGCCTTTGCAGGATTAATTCTTCTTGTAATTGATCTTAACATTCCAGGAGTAAGATCATATGGATCTAATTGTATCTTAAGATTAGGATCTTCATAACCCTTAACCATTTTTGGAATTGTAGTATCTATCTCTTTGTTTTGAATAGCTTTAGCTTTAGGTCCTTTCATTTCTACAAATCCATGTCTATAAGGTTCAAAATATGGAATCTTTTTTGATTCAACTATTAATCCATTCTCTAGAACCTGTATCATTTCATCTGCTTTTTCTTTCCCATATTTTTTAATTAATAATTTTTTATCTATTTCAGATAAAGTCTTTGGGAAAAATATAGCAAGTTCATCTGTATTAAAAAGCTTTCCATTCTTTGCTAAATCTGCCATTGAACTTTTGACTTGTGAAACTTTATTAATATCAACCTTTGCTAGCTTTGGCCAATGTCTTAAACTTAATTTTAAATTTGAATTAACTGCTTGTTGAACTTCAACCATAGCAGCATAAAATTCTCTTATTAAAAATTTTCTTTGTTCAACAGATAAATCCTTTACAGCTTTTTGAAAATATCCTTGTGATAAATTATCAAATATTTTTCTCAAGATAGAACTTTTCTTAATCTTTTCTTCGAAGTTAGACATTAAAAAATCATCTAAAGATTTACCTTTATAAAATAAACTACTACCAGCATCCATAATTGCATGTGCAGATTCATGGAATGTTACTGAACTTACATCATCAATAGTTCTTGTTAAACTTTTCTTAACAATACTAACTCTGAATGTTTTATTAGGATTAGCAAGAGCTTTAACTCCAGTATATTTTGCTAAAGCTTTAGAACCTTTAAGATTCATAAAAGTACCTGAAGCTCCTTTAGGTAATTTTAAACTATTCCATTGCTTATCATCTGCTAACCATGTATAAGTTTTTATTCCTTTTGTATTGGCCCATGGTATATTAACTGGCTTACCTAATTTACCATTAATATTTCTAACCGCATCACTAAATTCTTTAAGTTCATTTTCTAATTTTACAATTCTTTTAACAATAGATTTACTATATGTTTTATTTAAAACATTAAGAAAATCTTTTCTACCTTTTACTGTCTCTGAATACATTCTAAGTTTTATAATATCATCCTGCATCCACTTCTCTGCTTTACCACCAAGTGTTCTAGCCATTGAATTAAATGTCATTTCAGCTTTAAGTTTTCCTCCCTTACTTAAGGCAGCAATAAACTTTGGCATCTCTTTCATTTCAAATCCTAAGTCTCTAAGTTTTTTTAGTTCACCATAAAAAGCTGGATCTATCTCAGCTAAAAACTCAAAGGCTAATTCATTTGCAGTCTTACCATCTTTAATAATTTCACCAGCTTTAGCACTATAAAAAAGTTCATCAGGCTTAACCTTCTGACTAATAATATCAGATAATCTTTTTTTAGCAGCTGGAGTCGGTGCAAATTCTTCAATCTTCTTTTCTAAATTATAAAGAATCTTTGCTTCGGCTTGTTCTGCTTTAGTCATTCCAATCTTTTGAATCTTAGCTTTTAATAACTTAGGAAAGTTTTTACCCCAAGCACTAGCAAATGAAGATTTAATAACATTATTTATTGTTGGAATACCATAAGGTCCAGTAATATATTTTGTATATCCAGATCCTATTGTATTTTTAAATGCTTTACCAAGAAATTTATTCAAAGCTAAATTTTTAGCTACTACATAAGGACCACCACCAAGATGACTTATAGTAGGAATAATTTTCTTATTAATATTTTTAAAAATATTAGTATATGTTGAATCATTTCTCATCCCATCTCTAAACATATAAGCTGCAAGTATTAAACCTAATGAACCTTTAACTCCAGATCTATATTTTTCTTTAACCCATAGATCGCCTTCTAGTGCTTCATATAAATCTACTTCTGACCAATCAGTATTCCATACTTTATCAGCTAATGATTTAGCCATATATATAGCTTCTTTATTTTGTCTTTCTAACCATGTATCTCCTTGTTGAACAGGCATCTCTTTTATTATTTTATTTGCTGTAACCTGAATAGCTAAAAGTTTTTCAACTTCTTTTTCACGCTGCTCTGGACTCATCTTTTTTATTTTAGCTGCTGTAGGTAATGTATCAATAAAAGTATCCATCTCTTTACTCATTCCTCTGAATTCTTTTATATCAGCAAGTAATTGAAATGGAACAGTAAAATGTGCACAATAAATATTCATACCTTTCTCTACTACCTTCCATCCTTCTTTTAAAGTATTTTTTAAAGTATCAACAGCAATATTAAATTCAGTATCAGATTCTGCTGTTTTCATAAATATCTCTGCCATCTCATGTTTTATTGATTGCTTCCTTCTACGAATAGTCTTATCACTTAAAAAATCTTTAAATATTTTTGTAGTATAATAATCTTTAGGATCAGAAATATTTGCATTCAATCTTTCAATAGCTTGACTACTAGTTATAGTACCAGTTTCATATAACTGAATGATTCCTTTTTCTTCTACTCTAATCCATTCATTGACTCTAGCTTCCATGTTTGTATTATAATCTATTAAAGCATAAAGATTTGCCCACTTAGTTGACATATTTTCTTTATCAAACTTTGCTCTAATATTTTCACTCTTAGATTCTAAGATAGTTAATTCTTTTTCTAGATTAGTAAGAGCATTAGTAATAGGTTTATATTTTAAATTAAAAGCATTGACCTTATCACGTGCTTTATTATATTCTGTTTTTAAATTATTTAATTTTTCTTTATCTGGATTATCTTCTGATTCTTCAAATACAATTTGTGTTTCCAATTTATCAATATCTTTATATAAAGATTCAGATTGTCCTTTATAAGTTTCTGATTCTTTTAATTTTTCTTGATACTCTTTAACTTTATTTATAAATTCTTTTTGTAAATTATCAAGATGCTCAGTCTCTTTATTTATTTCTTTAATTGCAGTTTCAAGATCTAAAGATACTGGAAATTTATCTTCTCCAGTCTCAGGATCTATAAATCCAACTTTTAATTTTTCTTCAGATTCTATTTTTTGTCTTTCTATCTGAGCTTTCTTTATTAATTCATTACCATAAGCAGGATCAAATCCATATTGTTTATCTAATTTATCTTTCTCTTTTTGTGTAATCTTCCCATAATCTTTTAGCTCATTAGCTACAACATCAGAATCAGATAATTTATAATCAAATGCTTTCTTGGCAAAAGCTGGCGTTACTTGATCTGTCTTTAGAATAGGACTTTTTAAAAAATCAGCATAAGCATTTACTGCTTTAGCTGCATCTGCTTTTGTTTCAAAACTCCAACGCTTAACTTGTTCAACTGTTTTAAATTTATCTTGCTTTTCTTTATAACTACTAAACTCTTTAGCTTTATCAGATGCATCAATAGCTTTCTTTAACTTAGCTGTAGTAGTTTTAATACTTTGAGGAGTCCACTTCTCTTTCATTGTGAACTGTCCAACATATCCTTTTGGAACTTCAGTAACTTTTTTCAAATCAAAACCGGCTGGACGCACTGCTTCGGCTGTAAGCCAACGCGCCTGGCCGGTTTTTGGATCCAACGTATATACTTCTAATGTATCTTTTTCTCTAATTAAAGCATAGCCTCTTTGTGTATCAAAGCTTTTATAGTCTGGAGCTTTCACATTCTTCTTTTCAAAAGCTTCGATAGCTTGCTTAGTTATTTGACCATAATAACCAGTAGATAATTTAGGTGTAGGAAAATATCCTGCATCCTTTAATAAATCTTGAAGCTGACGTACCTCATCAGACTTTTGTCCAAAGGCAACTTTCTTTGCTAGTTCTGATATTTGATCTAGCCCTGGAATCTTCTTTGGTTCAAAACTTGCTTTGACTGGTCCAGTCTTTTCAAACTTTTGTTTGTACCAAGATTCATTCCATTCTTGTCCAGCACTAATCCCAACTAATATATTTGGAATTTGATATGGACGAAAAGTTGCCTTATCTATATTAAGCAATTTCAAAATCGGTTCATCAATACGATGAGCAGTTTTTTGCTCAATATCATAAGCGAATACTTTATCAGGAAATTCTTTAGGCTTGAATATCCGATAACGTTTTCCACCTATCGTGGCGTAAGTCTTAAAGGGTAAGGCCATGGTTTAATTGTATTAGATAATAATTATTTTTCCGGTGTAGCTTCTGGGCTTTCCTCTGACTCTACTTCATCTGAAGCTGGAGCTGGAGTACTAGCTTTTACTCGTGGAGTAAAATAAACATCATAAGTACCTAGTTCTTTAATCTTATTGATAACATCAATAATGCTTTCGAATTCTAACAATGATTCATTTTGTCCCATGATATGCTTAGCAACAAAATGAACTACAGGTAAAAAACCTTTGGCTGGTACTTTATAAGTAATACCATCAAGCATTCCATCAAAGTGTCTTTTTCCTGGATTTACTACGTAAACTGTTCGATAATTTTGCATGTTGAAATTTCCTTTTAATTATATTAATTCGACCTTTAACTTTTAACCACATTAATCTAAAGACATTTTTAATTCTATTCTTTAATTCATTTGTCTTTTTATCTGAATATATTAAGAATCTAAATCTTAAACTATTAGGTAGGAATTTTAGACATTCTTTATTTCCAATTTTAATATCTTGATTAATGGTAGGAAGAATTAGACTAGGTTTTTGAATTTCAATTAATCCTTCATTAACTTCAAACATTATATCTTCAAAAACATTTCTATCTATATCTTTATTCTTGTATTCGTATTTTCTAAAAATTCTTTTCCTTTGTTGTTCACAATAATTATACAACAGATAATTATAATTAATCAATAGCTTACTGATTTCTAGATTAAAAGATCCCTTGATAGAGCGGATAGGAATTTGTAATTCTGAAAAATGTGTTTTAGCTAATAATAAAGATCCTTTTAAATCCCAACCAATTAATAAATTAAATGCATGAATATATCTTTGATAATCTAACAGAACTTCTGGACAAGAACTATCTGTATAAATTAAATGAGTTTTTAATCCTAACTCTTTTATTTTATTTTGTAATTCTAAAGTTGTAAATGGTTTTACAGAATTAGAAATAAAACAGATCGTTGGATTATATTCTGCTATTAAACGAATAACATTTTTCTTTAATTGTTTATTTGATTTAAATAATTTACATACCCACAAAATATCTAATGCACCTATATCTATAAACTCTTGATCCCACGCATTATGTTTAAAAACTTCAAAGCGATTTTTATTCTTATTTAGTTTTTCAAGTATAAAGTGTGAGAGTTTGGTATTCCCTAGAATACCGACTTTTAATTTTTTCATATAATTTAGAAAGAAAAGGCTGATGACGCTATCAGCCTTTTCAACTTACTGGCTAGTTAGTTCTACGCATTTGACCACTCATCCTACAGTTGTTGCAGGTGAATGCTCCGTACCAGATGATATGAGAAACTAATTCATCCTTATTAATCGGCCTTTGCCATCCCTTATTAAAGAAATCGCGAAGGATACGGAATTGCAGATAGTTCTCATTCAACATGTATAGACGCTTAGCTTGACAGTGACTGTCTTCTACCCAAGGAGTACCCTTAAAACTGAAAGACTCGAATGATCCATCTAATACCTTTGGTTGTAGAGCTGATGTCCACATAGTATTAGTAGTATTCAAGAATAGGTTCTCGTAGTTATTCATTTCAGTCGAATCAGAAATAATCAAAGTAGGTACATCGCCACTAACTCTACAAGAAGCATAAGCTGTTCGAAGCTCAGCTAAAGTAAAGTTATTAGCATTACTATCGTAATAAGCCTTCCACCATGCATCACCATCAGTTGAACGAGTAATGCCTCCATAGGAATCAACGTTAGTGGCGTCATCAACTGCAGCTGCTAAACCTAAAAGGTCCTTGGCTGAGTTTCCAGTACCATCACTAAACAATTGAGTAGCCATAGAATCACCTAAAGACTTAGAAGCGCTTTTCATTTTAGCCGCTACTAAATCAATAACTCGTGCTGAACCTCTATTCTCGACTTCTTCTAAGCCATCAATATAAAGATCAGCATGTTCTCGTTTCCAACTAAATTCTGCAGCGGTAATAAACTCTTCCTCGGCAGCTGTTAAAGAATCACCCTTGCTGAAAGATCCTACTTTTGTAGAAACCACATATTCGAGAGGTTCAATAACTTTTGTTCCACCAATCTTAGCACCTACATTATCTGCTTTTGAAAGCAAACGATATAGTAAGATGTTGGATTCAAAAATCTGATCTTTCAAAGCTGGGATAAAACGTGTTTGCGTTGTTGCATCTAAAGAATCGTATGTTAAAGTCATGTTCGTAACAATAAATATTAATTGTTAAGAATCTTATATTAAGATTAAGTTACTTCACCCAAATCAACCTGAGCCTCTTTAGTCGCTTGCGCCCAGCGATCCTTAGACTTCTCTTGACGTGAAGGAATAGCATCACTCGCGGGTGCGGACGGAATAGTTTCCGTCTTTTCGGTCTCTGCTTTGACACCGTCTGCCTCATTTTTGAGTTCAAGTTTAAGTTCCTCTTTCAGTGCATCTTGTCTAGCTATAGAATCTATTTCAGATTTTTCAGCTAGCTTGATAACATCTTGAGTGGGATCTTTTTGAATCTCAAAGAGGACTTCCCGCTTATCCATCTTTGGATATGCGATAACAGCTTTGTCTAATTCCTCATTAAGTTCACGCTCCGCAAATTTTCGGTTTAAGATTTTTTGATTAGAGAGAACTTTTTTCCTAAATTCACTTTCGTCTTTTATCTCTCTTTCAACTGTCTTCTCAAACCCGGTATCTAATTCAGTACCCTCAACTGGTGCTGAAGGTTCTAAATCAACCTTTTCATCTTCTTTCTTAACGTCTTCATCTCCTTCATTAAAGTCTACATCTTCTAGATCCTCATCTGGAGTTTCGGCTAACTCTTTTAGAGCATCCATTTCTGAAGCTTTTTCATCCCATTCTTTACGAAATAATTCTTGCGATTCGCCTATCTCTTTGAGCTTAGACTCAACTGCTTCTTCGCGAGCCTCTATTTTTTTTGTACGTTCATCTAATTTTGTATCCGCTAACGGATTATCAACCTTAGAATCTTCCAACTTTATCTCTGGCTCTTTTGAAGGACCACCTTCAATATCGACAGAGTCAACTTTTTTTTCTTTTTCCATAATTTTAAATTAATTAAGCTTCCTCGGTTTCTTCGTCTTCTTTTTTAGTTTCGTCTTTGGTTTCGGTTTCACCCTTAGACTTATTGTACTCAGCTTTTGCTCTCTTAATAGCTTCTGCCATTACTTTGCCTTTAAATTTGCCAGCTGCTTTTTCAGCGGCAACTGCTTTTGTGTGCTTTTTAACTAACACTAACCATACATTAGCCATAAATTTGTACTTATTTATTTATTACTTAGGAGTTTTAGCGGCTGAGTCCGTAACCATAACCAACTAATTTAGTGGTTTTTTTATTCTTAGCCATAATTATATCTCCTATAATTATTTGTAAGCAGAGCAATAGCCTGCTATTAATCGACCTATATAAATTATTTAAATGTTAAGATAATTTCTTTTCCATTTATTAATACTACATCTCAGCATTTTGTTCCCATGTACCGTCCTTTTTTAATCCCATTAATCTACCATCTGCTAGTCTTTTCATTCTTATATACTTAGACTTTCCTGTTGTTGATTCTTTCTTTGTTCCATACTTGATAACATTCCATGTTCCATTAGCTTTGTATCCAACCATTGTACCATCCTTTAATGTAACACGTCTAGTATATTTACCTTTTATTAAAGTCCAACTACCATCAGATTTATATCCGACTACATTACCATCCTTTAAAGTTGCAACTCTAATAAATTGAGATCTAGATTTCTTAACAGCATCACTAGCTTCTTTATTAGTTTCTTTCTTATACCCCAATTGTTTCTTTGCAGCATCTTGCTTTGAAGCATAATCTTCTTTAGCTTTAGTCTGTGCTTTAGTTTTAGGTTGACTATAAGAAGTTTTTTCTTTTTTCTGTACTTTATCTTTTGGAACTCTTTGTCTTGATAAAAGTTTTTCTGCAGCTAATTGTCTAACAGAACTTAATTTATTATTAGTAATAAAACCAAAGGCTCCAGCTTTTACTTCCTTAACGTCTTTCCAGATATCCTTTTTCTTAGCTTCATCATATCCAACATGTCGCCATTTACCAGCTTCTTTTGTATAGACTTTCTTCTTACCTTTTTCTCTATAATAATTAGACATATTATTTTTCCTTAGTTAATTTATTAAAATATTTTCCTTTTAATAATTTATCATACAAAGTATAATCTGTAAAGTTTAGTTCTTTTTTATCTGTAATAACTTTTCCTAAATCTATTCTAATTCGTAATAAATTTGTAACTACTTCTCGTCTATACTTCTTAGTAGTTGAATCCATTTGATTTATCATTTCTTTATTTTAGCTATTAACTTTGGCATTTGAGTTTTTCTCCATACTACAAATTTAGGTAACCATATACCCCAGCGTTTTAAATCTCCTCCTCCTGATAAATAAATTTCTTTAACTTGAGCAAGTGTATCTGATCTTCCAATCTTAGTATTAGTTTTTAAATTAATTGGTTTAGGTGAAAACCAAGAAAGCTGACCTGATGGTCTTAATGTAACATGCTCAACTGAAACTCTAATCACATCACCATGTTTAGCATTAAGATATTTTTGTGCATAGGTTTGTCCTATATAAGTACCATCTCTTAATGCAGTATGATAAACATATCCTCCATTGGCTGTTGTTTCTTTCTTAAGTACTTTAACATCTAAGTCAAAATTCTTTTTTACTTTATACATTAATGCATTATGAAAATAAGATGCATCTATAGCACGAACAATAACTCCTTCATCTGAAGTAATCTTCTTTATTAAAGATGGGAGTTGATCTATTGTTCCTACTTGATGTTTAGCTCTTAATACTTGACCACCAGTTTTAAGAAATAGATCTAAAGCTTTTGATCTAGCTTCATAAGGCTTCTTAGAAATATCAGTATCCTTAACATATAAGATATCAAATACTTTATATCTTAATCCAGCTAATTCTAATGGTAATGATTCTTTCTTTGAATGAATATATCCAGCAATACCTTGATGTTTTAAACTATGACCTTTTTGAAATAACATTAACTCTCCATCTATACTAACATCATATGGAAATTTCTTTTTAATTTCATTAACTATTGGAGCTACTCTATCTAGTGGAATTTTATTTGCTTCATTACTAAATAATAAAACACTATCTCCTTTCTTAGTAGCTTGACACCTTATTCCATCTAGCTTCTCACTAACATCCCACTTCTTTCCTTCTGGTAATACAGCTTTTAATCGTGCTACTGAATAAACTTCTGAAGTTTTTAAAGCTTTCTTCTCTGGTTTTGCTACTGGGAATGGACGACCTGGAACAATTGGTTTAATTTTTAAACCACCAGTCGCTGGAACTGCTTGCTTGACATCTTTAACCTCAGCTTCTGGATCAATAAGCTTTACATTCTTTAAATAAGTTTGAAGACCTTTTGGTTTTTCATAAGCTAATGGTGTATCAAATCTTTTAATTTGAAAAGCATAAGCATATAATGGTTTTCTACCCCACCATTTTCTTCTTTCCTTTTCAGTTACTCTATGTAACTTTTCAAATCGTGTTATATCTTTATCTGATATTCTACCTCCGTGGATTAAACGAATAACTCCATAAACTTTATCACCAATTAATAAAACATCCTTATCTACAAAATTAGGATATGCTCTTCCTTTAAGAATTAATTTCTTTTGCCTTGTCCATATCATTTCTGCATGTGGTTCTACTATATACATGCCAGGCATATCTTTAAATTGATTTAAATTCTTAGATTTAATTGTTGAACTTTTGATGATCCCTTTTTTAATCTGACCAAATAAAATATTAGCAGACACTAAATCTTTATCTGATCCTGAATCTTCTACTTTATCTTTTTTTTTTAAATTAGAAGAAACTCCTTTTATAAAGATAATCTTACCAGCAGCTTCTGGAATAGCAGTTACAATTTCAATCCTATCTTCTTGATTTGGAGCTAAGATTGTAACGTTCTTAGCTACAACTGTATTTGGTCCAGGCTTTACTATCCTAACTTCATCTTTAAATTTAAGATTCTTTAATCTTAATCTTAAACCAGGCATTAAAATATTCCCCATATAATCTATAAATTTTGGATAAGCTCTATCTTCTTGAGGTTCATTAGTAGATTCTACTGGAGTTTCTGTTGGAGCTGGTTCTTCTTGAGGACTTTCTGTCCCATCAATTGGTGTTGGCTTTCCATCTTCTGGATTAGAAGGTCCACCTTCAGGTGATGTTTCTTGAACAGGAGGTGTTTCAGTAGCTCTTTGTCTTTCTATATATTCAGCTTTCTCTTTCTCTTTTAATAAAGCTTCTTTCTGTTCTTGGTCTTGTTCTTCCATAGTTTGATCTGGATCTTTATCTCCAAGTTCTACTAATGCTTTCCTTCTACCAATTATTCCTAGCTTATAAAACATTGCAACTTCTTGAGCTCTTAATTTTTCACGCTCAGGTTCTAATCCTTTTATATCTACATCAGATAAATATGCTCCTTTAATATCTGAAGGAGAAAATCCCTCATATGAAGAAGCTTTTCTATATTCAAAAGCTTTCTTAGTTGAAAAAGAAAACTCTCTTAAGAATCCAATTACAATTTGATTAGCATCGTTTAATGCTTTTTCTAAATTTTTAAGTTTAGGATCTAATGCTGTATAAGAAGAATTCATTAATAAAGAGATTGCACCTTTCTCTCTTTGTCCACTTGATTGTCCAGAAGACATCATATCATTCCAAGCGGCTACACGTTCCATACTTTGTCTAGTTTTTTCTGGTTGTCTTTCTACATACCCAGGCAAAGGAGGAACTGGAACAATTCTAAATTCACCATCTTTATATTTTCTAATAATTAATCTAGGTTTACCTTCAATCTTTTTAGTGTCAATCCCAGATTCTACATCAACTACAATAGGTGGGTTACCCATGAATTCAGCATTCTCTTTTATCTGAATCTTTTGTTTATCATATGCTCGTTGTAAAGCATAAAGCATTTGAACTGTAGAAATTGGTTGTGCACAACCAAGTATTGGAATATCTTGTAATTCAAAGAATGGATAAAGTTCTAAATGTTTATATGGCCAATCTCTTTTCTTTATAGCTATTCCACTATCAGTCATTAAAATGTTTTGCCTAGTTTCCTTAGCCCAAAAATCCCAAATACCTACAACGGCTTTGGGATCTGAATACTTTAAAGTAAGTTTAGCTATAAGTTGTTCATTCTGAGCTTTCTTTTCTTCAGTACTACTAAGCATATTAACAATTTGATTTCTTGTTGAAGTAGCAATTCGTGCAATCCATGGCTGAGATTGAATGTTATCTACTATCTCTGATCCATAAACAAAATCTTCTGGACCAAATGTATCTAAAATAAAAGGATAGTTTGCATTTGGATCTATCCTAATAAATCCATAAGTAACTCCTTTAATTAATGTATTTCTAAACCAAGATTGAAGACGAGAGCGTCTTTGATTGTACCACCAAAAATCATCTAGTGCATGCTCAAAATTAGTTGCTATATTTCTTTCTATTTCATCGTCAGTTGATGGTGGCATAACACGATCTACAATTGAAATCTTTTGAAGATATCCAGTTAAGGATTGTATTAATGGAAATATTTGATTATCAATATCTGATGACTTAGATCCTTCGTATTGAATTTTATTAGCCCACCAAGCTTGTCCTTTAAAAAGATTACTATACTTAAGCCAAATAGCTTTCTTTTCTGAAAGCATATTAACTTTATTTTCAATTAAACTTTGTGCATCTGAAGTTGTAATTTTACTCATATATTATTAGTCGAGAACATCGACTCTAGTAACTCCATCTCTATTAGATAATATATCTTCAATTGATGGAACTTCATTAGATTGACTTTTATTATCTAAACTAGAATATCTAACTCCAGGATTAGCATCGTCTGAACCCTGCATAAAACGTGGAGCTTTTTCAAAAGCTAAGTTCAGATAGTTTAATGCATGGAAATAATGGTCTGGTCCGTTATGATCATAAACTTTAGTTGTTAACCCAAATCTATTAACATACTTAACAGAAATATTCTTGACGTGCTTTATCATCACTTTAACATTGGCACATAAATTTGGCAATACCCATTGTCCTTTATCTAAACTTTGTACTAAAGCATCTAAACTTTCTGTCCTTTGAACCTTCACTATTTGTCCAGATAAATCCCATTCTATTTCTTTCTTTCTTTTCTTAGCTGACATTCCTGTTTGATAATAAGATAAGAATAATTTTCCCCTAAACTTTTGAGCTAATTGTTTAGCTGTATGTTTATTTGGCATTGCATCCAGTACTCCAAAACGCATTCCATATCTCTCAAGTATTGTTTCAACTTCCTCTGGAGTTTCTGCTGTTAATAAATTAACAATTCTTTTTTGATATTCATTAGTTCCATTTATTTTTTCTAATCTTCCTATTGCAATATAAAATATATCACCTTGATCTATCCCTACTACCGTTGCATCTGCAGATAATAATGGTTCTTGATCACCAACCAATCTATACATTTCTTTATCACCCATTAATTTACTTTGCATTTGATAAGCTAAACCTAATGAATAATTATAGAAATGTTTTTTAGACTTAGCTTTTTCTTCTTTCTTTAATAATCTATCTGCTGAAATCCATGGACAAGCCAACTGAGAAATATGATAACCATGTATTGGTCTTTTTGGAAATTTTGCAATCCAAATTCCAGAACGTCTTACAATATCTTTTAATTCTTTTTTACAATATTTACAAATATAAATTTTTCTTTCTCTATTTATGTTCTCAAAGATATTTAAACTTTGAAGTTTTTTACAATGAGGACATTTATTAAACCATTCATATTGACATGAGTCTTCATATAGTCTATCAACTCCAACTCCAGGAAGAGAAGGTACGGAGAATTGGTACATCATTCCTAATGAATCAGCACCTTCTAATCTTTCTTCATACATCTCTGCAATATCTGGTTTAGAAAAATCCAATTCATCAATTACTAATATGTCTGCATCAATACTCTGGGCTTGTTGTTCACTCCATGAACCTCTGAAGTACAAAGAAGATCCACCTATTCTTTTTAATTCAGTTGAATCAGCTAACGTAGAACCAAATGGTTTCATCTTAGATTGTAGATAAACACAGTTCTCAAGCATTGGATCTACTCTAGCAGTTACAAACTTACGTACATCAGAAGTCGTGGGTAATGTATAAATCACAGAGATATTTTCCTTAGAAGCTTTATGTAAAATTTTTGTTAATGCAATTGTAGAGAATCCAGCTTGAACAGGTTTTTTAAAAACAATATTCTGAGACCAATCCATTAATGGTTGTACCATAAAAGGATGGTTATCCCATGTTAAAGGAATACCTTTCGATGTTTTTAAATCAATAAGCTTAATCCATGTTGCGATATTGGCCGATGAAATAAGATCAAGATTTTTTTTGTTCTCGTTTTCCATTTGTAGCTTCATTAATTTCTTCAGACGATACTTCTAATGGTATAAATTTTTGATCTTTAAGTACAGCCTTCTCAATAATTTTTAAAGCATCTGCTGAAATTAATTGTGGATTAATAATATTCTGTTGGAACTTAGGTCCCTTCGAATTTTCTTTAACTGGTGCAGAAATACCTTGAAGTAATAAACGATACTCAGTTAATAATCTATCTGGACTTAATTTAGTAATCTTATATTTAATTTCCCTTCTAAGTATCCTCATTAATTCTTGGATATGTCTCTTGTTCTCTCCAAGTAATTGTTCTGTTCCTGCTTCTACAATTTCTGTATACCTACGTTGAAATTCTTTGTCTCTAATAAATCTAGAAACTCTCCATGGAGCAAGATCTACTTCTTCTCCAATAGCTTTAATTGAACAATTCTGATTGATTATCATATCTAAGATTTTCTTTTTCTTTTCATCCCAATACAAAGGCTGAGGAGTTAAGTCCTTAGTTTTAACACCAACTGAATTCGGATTTAATTCTTTTTGTTCAATGCCCATACTAATCTTCTTCCATTTCTCTTGAAGCTAATTCATCTGCTTCAGCTTTACTTGTTGGCTTCTCAATAAATCTTACTTCTGGTTTTATATCTTGAGTAAGTTTTACTTCTGTCTCTTCTTGTTTAAGATTAAAACTACCGAAGTACCAAGCCTGTGAATAAGCTACAAGAGATCCAGTTAAGAGTGTTAGAACTATTAATAATTCTAAATCTCTGTCCTGAAAGAATGCTATAATGTCTACAATAATTATTATACTGAAGATTAATGCATTTAGCAATGTTAAGATACTCCGAATTACTTTTCGATTCATTTTAAATAATGATAGTATCTTTTTAATAAACATTATTGTTCGTCTACAAAGTTAATTGAAGGAACCTTTTTATACTTTGACAACAAAGTTTGTAGTTCATTCATAAACTCCTGATCATTTTGTTGCTTTAGCTCCTGTATTTTTTTTTGGTTTTCTTTTACTAGGTCCTTTCCTATCTGGGAAGGGTTCGTTTGTTTGTTTGAGTCTATCTTTGATTTCATTTTTGTTTTTTTTATCTTCATCTACTATTACTAAATCGGGTCGACCTTTAACTCCACCGATTTCTTTTCTTGCTTCTATTCTACACATATCACCATAATCACAATAAGAACATTGCCAAGGTAACTTAACTATTTTCTTACCATCCTTAAATGCTTTAGCTTCTGTTCTATTTAATTCTCCTAAACCATTTAGAATACTTATTTCAGCATCTGTCATTCCTAAAGGAGAATAATCTCTAGGAACAATATCATCTTCATCTATATGCTTTTGGAATTTATCGAATCTTCTTTTAATATCTGATATTGCTAATGGAAATTTCTTATATTCTTTTCCATCAACTAAAATTCTATTCTTATCTTCAGCAAGAGTAACATCGAATTCAGTTATCTCTTGTGAATCTCTACATCCATATATTATCTTAAATGGAATTGGATGAAAATTATAACAATATAATGCAGTCTGCATTAAATGTTCTATCTTTGGATTTCTCATTGTGAATACTTCTTTAGTAGCCCAATACCCATAGATAGTTTTACATTCTACACCAATAGTTTTATTATCAACCTTAACAAAGATATCTACTTCTCCAGATATATTCAATTCTTTATTAAAGAATTTTCTAATATCATTCATCTTTGCATCCCACATATTCATTTCTTTAATGTTCTCAATCATTAAAGCTTCAAATGCTAATCCTGCTTTAACAGTTCTCCAACCTCTACCATCCATATAGTTTGTAGTTGGTTCATTCTTAAAGCTATACCATAAAGCTCTATGACATTTTCCTATCTTAACTGGACCTGGTAATTGAACTGAACACTCTGATGGCCAGAACGCTGTTCGTTTACCTTTATCTAATCTACGTTTAGCTTGCCTAAACTTTTCTCTAGTCAATGCAAACTTTTCTATTTCTTTACATATATTCATAATTTTATATTTTTATTTTAATATTTCTTTGACCTTTCTTTTTATCTATAATTATATATTCTTTTTTTATAAGTGCATAGATGTGCCTGTCTATAGCTTGACGACTTAATTTTAACTTCCAACTCTTCTCAAAGTCTTTTGATAATTCTTTTCTAGTTGGAGAGTAACCATTATCTACCCAACTTTTTCTTATTAACGTTAATACCGTTGTTTGTTTATTTGTTAATGGTAATTTCATATGTTTAATTTTTGACCACCAATAGTAACGTTAGTTGCTTTTTTCTTTTTCTTAATTCCTTTTATAGGAGCTATCCTTCCAGAAGTAGATAGAATTTCTAGATCACTAGCTATAAGTTTTCTTATACCTAGATCAGAAGCTAACTCAATCATATTCTCTATAGTAGTAACTACCCTCATTCCAGTACCAGCTCTAACTGTATCTAAATATAGTTTATGTTTAACAATATAACCTAACTTTTGAGATGTAATTTTATAAGCATCAGTAATTCCTAACGCTGTAGCTTCTTCCATTAATTCAGATAAAAGAGTTTTTAAATCTAGTGGATCTTTAATAGGACCAGTTAACCTTCTCCATATTAATTTGAATACTGCGATATCAATTTCAGGAGTTTCTTCACCTTCACGTTGTTTCTCTCCACGCTGTGCATATTTAAATAACTTCATATTCTCTTCTTTATCATTGATAACTGTTAGCATTGGATTAAGTACCTGGAATAAACGCATACTAGCTTGACCAGGTAAAACAAATTCACCAGTAACATTTTTTAATCTATCCCAATTTCTAAACTTCCACATTACTAATTTATTTCTAAATGATTGTGCACGTTCCTTAAAATCATCACCTAATTCTAAGATATCAATACCTTCAGCTCTTCTCTTAGTATATAAATCCCAAGCAGCTTTATTTCCAGGTGGCATTTTAATAACTAAGCAACGAGATTCGAATGCTTGTTCTGGTGATGCACCTTTAAGAATAGCAATCTTAGGAGAATGTAATTCGAAAAATTTTAATTTAAATTTTAAACCTCCTCTTGCTTCATTTCTAATAACACCAGAGTCTGATTTAAATCCTGCGTTCCAAATTGCAACGAAGGAATCAAAGTCTGGGTTCTTTGGATTTAAAGTTAACTCATCAAAAAGAATCAATGGTTTTAAACCAGCTGATGCTCTAAACAAAACTGCTATTGATGAACATACACAAGCGTTTAATGTTCTTGGTACCATCCATCTAAACATATCTTCTAATCTACTCTTCCCTTTTCCATGAGAACCTCTGATTATTATATTCATTGATGTATCAAATCTATCCCATGAACTTAAATAAAACATAGCCCACACTACAATGAAATTAATTTCTTTATCTAGTGCAACATAATCTGCTACAAGATCACTACCTTCTTTCCATAATTCTTTTGTCGTTCCATACTCTTCAATCTCTGAAGGTGATTTCATTAAGTTATGTTCGAAAGATTCTATAAAAGATAGTGGAGGTCTATAGTGAAAACCTTTAGCATCTACTAATTCTGTTTCATAGGTTATCTCTGGAGTTTCACTATCAAGAGGATAGACCGCATATATTAATGGATCATTAATTTCTTTTCTGAATATAGATTCAAATAATAATCTTCCTCTATGCTTAGTATCGATTTCCCCTCCTATCAATTCTGTATAGGATTCGACTTTCTCTTTAGTTTTCTTTGAGCTATCTTCTTTATTCGATTGTTTTGTCTTCTCCTTTGACATAATTATTTTTTAAAAAATCAATAGCTTTTGATAAATTCATATCTCCATTAATTTTCATAATAAAATCTAAAGAACTTCCTCCAGCTCCACATGAAAAACAATAAAAAGAATTTGTCTTTTCATATACTACTAATGAAGGAACTTTATCCTCATGGAATGGACAACAAGCTTGCCATCCTAAAGGTATAGACTTTATCTTAGTGAACTTACTAATAACATTATCTATTGGAATTTGTTTCTTTAACTGATTTAAATCTGCATCCTTAGTAACACTAACTCTTTTATATTTATAAACTAATAAATCTTCATTAACTGCTTTAAAAGTTTTGAAGGCTAAGTTACTAATTCTATCAGCTAAATTCTTAGAAGATTTTTTAGCATAATCAGTTACATCAAATCCTATAGTATCAGATGGCCATACTGCTCTATAAACATCTCTTCCTATTTTATTAGCAATGTTTTGTGTTCCTTTATCTCCGGCTGAATCATTATCTAATAATGAAAATACTTTAACATCTGAATCTCTTAGAATAGTAGCCCATTCATTCTTAAATGTTGATGCACCGAAAGGCAACCCAAAGACATTACTATTATTACCTAATGAAGATCTTAATAATATAGTATCGAACTCTCCTTCACAGATATAAACAAATGTATCCCATCCAGTGGGATCCCAATTAAAAGGAAAGTCTGGTTTACCTCTAAGCCATAAATACTTTGGTAAACTTTTTGGTCTTTGACTTCCATTAACATCAGACCATCTACCTTTAATTGTTTCCATCCTTTCCATTGGATATGGAATTCTATACCATGGGTATGAATAAGTTATCTTAGATTCTTTTATTATTTCTTCATTGATTCCTCGTTGAATTAAAAATTCTTTCCACATAATTCTTAAGAGGCGAGAAAGATATCCCGCCCCTTTACTAAATTTATTTAGCTTTAGCTGATAAAACAGTTTCTACCTTAGAATAATCTCTACCAAGTTTTGAAGTTTCAGTTTTTAAAACTAATCTTATTTTCTTTCCTATCATTAATGAAGCATCAAACGTATCAGAGGTTTCATCAAACTCTTTACCAAGAATTGCTTTAGCTAACTTATATAAATTACTTCGACTTGATAATGACTTACTGATAAACCAAGTAAATTCCCATGGCTTACCTGTTGATTCTGGATCATAGTCACTATTGAAAGTAATCTTGAATGATGGTGTGGTTTCATCTGGATTATTAAATGCTGGACGTTCAAAGTTTTGAATATCCATTAATTGCATTTCATAATCATCATCTGGAAAGACAGGTGCTACTTGTCTTTCAACTACTAAATCATTTTTTTCTGGGTCCATAATAGTATCCTTATTAATTATTACTTATTACTTCGACCTTTATTTAGCTAATCTTGCCTGTTGATCTTTCTGAAACGGCATCCAATCCCACTGACCACCTTCTTGTCCTTGCTCAACACATTCATTAAAGAACATACCAGTTGGATTTAGAACACATAAACTTACTGTTGTATCATTCTTAATAGCAGTAATGATTGCAGCTCTATCCTCTGACTTATATTCTCCATTAGGAGTGCCATAGGATTTGTAATAGACTACTCTTCCAACTGTTGGTTTGATTGTATCTGTCATAATTTTATTCCTAATTACTTATTACTTCGACCTTTATTATTCCATCTCTTTAGTCATGGCATCTGCCCAAGCATCTAGTGTTGGAGCAATATCTCCTTTCTTAAACTCTCTAGTAAAAGTATCATGACTTAATTTATCTCCCTCTAATCTAGTGATGCAGATAAAATACTTATTAGCTTGAAATGCTTTTACTAATGTATTTTGAAGATCTGGATCTACCTTAACTGCTTGAACTTCTGGTTCTTTAATATCTTCTCTGATTGGTTGAATTCCCGGTTCTTTAATCTCTTCTACATTATTATCTTTTACTTCTATTTTTTTTTCTGTTGCTGAATCCATTTTTTTTGTTGGCGCAATTCTTCCTCAATTAATTTTTTATACATAATTAAATTAGGAAACCATTGCTTTGTTAAGAAACTTTTCACCGCAGGACAATGCGGAGATAGAGTGATTGCCAGATATGGCATACCCTCATAATTTATTTTCTTTGGATTTTGTAATGGAAACATTTTACATGCTGTAGGTCTGCTTCCATAAATTTTACATTCTTGGTTTAATGCATTGTCATATTGTGTATGAAAATGACATGGAGCTTTTAAAAACCAACGACCTTTAATTTCTTTACAATAAAATTCTTTAACAGTTTTTTCTTTTAAACTAATAGCCTTAGCTATTTTTTTAAGTTCACCATCTACTAAACTAATATGATTTAACTTTCCTCTGTGTTTAATAATAGTACAACACCTTCCACACTGCTTACATTTCATATTAGATTCTACAAAATTAATATTAGTTCTAGTGAATGGAAGTTCTAAACAATAAGATAAATCTTTGATGCGATAGAATCTTACCATCTTATTATACTCTTTATTTTTAAACCATTTTAAAATATTTTGTTTTTGTTTTGATGTAAATTTCATTTTATTCAGAACTATTTAAAAATTTACTTTGAACATTACATTGGTATATTTGTTTATTCCATGCATTAAAAGCTCTAATATATTTTGAACCATAATTTACAATTATATATCCCTTACACGGACTTCCTTCTAAAACATAAAGAGTAACTCTATTAGATTCTGATTGATAAGAATCTAAATTAGTTTTAAGCCATGGTCTTCCATTATCTGGATAAGATTCTTCAACCTTTCTTATAGCTTCTGCAATATATTTTTCAAAAAATGATTCTAAAGTAATTTGGTTCATATTTATTTTTTCTTATTTATTTTATATTTATTTCCAATTATGTTTACTCATATCCCAATGATAATCACCTTCTGTTTTTAATAAATAAATTCCTCTTTGAATATTTAAATATGGATCCATTGTATCTCCTGTAACTTGTTTCATTTTATCTCCAGTGCCTTTCCATGTAGTTGGAATGAACATAAATATTCCTTGACCAAATCTACAGCTTTCATAGTTACAAATATTCTTAAAATTAGATTCAGCTTTAACTATTGCTAATGCTTTGTTTAAATCAGCTCCATATATTTTAGACCAATAAGATATTTGAATTCTATATTCTTCTTCTAAAGAATGATTAATCTCTGTGTTGTTAATTATCTGAGATGAAAGTCCAATAGCTTTCTGTAATTGAAAAACATTATAGCTTGTTGAGATAATCCCAAACAAGAAAACTATTAATGCAGTAATAATTATTCCACTATTTATCTTCAATTGTTTTTGCATACTGGTTAAATGCTTTTTTAAATGTTTCAGTAAGAATATCTAATGGTGATTTATATAATATCAATAAATTCTTTTTAGGATTATATTTAATATGTCCTGGTCTTGCCCAATCAGTTCCTATATTCTTTAATCTAAACTTAGCCCACATAAGATCTCCCATAGCATTATAAACTTTAACTAATAATTTAAATTTAAGTACTTCATCTTTTGAAATATTAAAAGTCTTCATTAGTTCAGACTCTAACATTGAGTTTCTTTTTTTATTTTCTAACCAATGAACTCCTACGCCTAGAATATCAGCGCAAGCTTTCTTATTAGATTCCATTTCTTTAAAACTTTTCTTAAACCAAACTGGTGCTTTTTTTTCTTTTAATTTAAATTTCATAGTTGCTCTTTTAGTTGCGTAATTTAAGTATACCAAATAGAATAGCAAGCTGTCAAGTCTTTTTAAAGGTAGTAATAATCAACGAATTTTTGTCTTATTAAAAATAAAAAAATAATTTTATATTCTAATCTCTAATCAAAATCAGTGCCCATAAAAAAAGGGAAGACATTTCTGT
>Ga0222628_1000321_pt1 | contig 21945 bp, 35 predicted proteins | sample AntAcemetageno95_FD_179860 | JGI IMG/M metagenome (GOLD analysis project Ga0222628, IMG submission 179860) | Saline water microbial communities from Ace Lake, Antarctica - #95 | ecosystem: Environmental > Aquatic > Non-marine Saline and Alkaline > Saline | place: Antarctica: Ace Lake | collected...
CTCCTATTTCTCCTGTCTGTGCAGTTGCACCATCAATCTGTCCTGATGCTGTGTATAGATTATTTGTGTTTGTGTTCAATGTCAGAGGGATGTTTCCTGTTGCATCAATGAATGTTGTTGTTGCCAAATTGTCATCAAAATTATAAAATGCTGCAATATCAACATTCAAATCCTCTGTCCATTCTGCCCATTCAGGAATTTGTTTTCCTGCAAAAGTTGGTTTCCAATCTCCATGATCACCCTCTTCAACATCAACAAAGATCCCCACTTGATAAAGAGTGTTTGGTTTAAGGATTAAATTTGGATTTGTGATTGGCCTCCAATCATAAACTGTTTCAATATGACTTCCCACTTTTTCCTGATCACAAACACGATCAAGAGATCCCTCTGCATTTGCGACATCCTCACAATTAACCAATTTAAAATCATCAACACTCTCTTCTGTTGAGATCCTCACTTTGTATTGTCTGCCTCTGCTCATGGCCTGTCCATTCTTTTTGTTTTCCAAATAAAGATCTCCAAAAGTTCCTTTCACATCAGGATTTGTTGTTTGATAATTAAACCATCCGACCAATTTGTCCTCTCCTCTTTCAACATAAACATTCAAAGGACTTTCCAATATTGTTGTTGAAATCACATCTCCCTTGATCAAACATCCACCGATCCAAACACTGCAATCATAAACTGTTGCTGTTCTTGTGATCGGATCATACTCTTTCACATTGTCAAACTCAAAGGCACTCACCATTGAGATCATAAAGATGGCCATAAACATCATCACAAATATTTTCTTATTATCCATACAATCTGTCCTCCCTTGTAGACCATCGGATGAACATTATAATCCCACCAATGAATGCAATGACTGTGACGAATAGAGGGAGGTTAAGCATAAAGAAGTTCCCTCCTGTCAATTGTGCGAATGTGGACTGCAAGGTTTCCTCTGCGATCACCTGCTCATAAGCATTTGCAAGTCCGACTGATGTGATCACTGCGATCAATGATATTATAATATAGGGGATGAAATAAACAGGTTCAGTTCTCACCTTGTATGATCCAATGAATATGCTCAAGATCATTCCAAAGATCAACATTGTTGTGATCCATGTTAAGTTTGAATAGGCCTGTTGGACTTTTCCAAAGGTGTCATCAATCACCTCTGAAACATTCTCATCACCAAAATAATCCATATCATCCATGCTCTCATGAAGTTGTGCAGTTGTCAGATCTCCAATATAAATAAAAACTCCTGCGATCATCAAGAAGATCACTGCAAGGATCATCAAAAGGAAAATTCCAACAAAAGATCCTTTCTTATTTTTCGGAACAATTAATGGCCTAATCATTTGCATCTCCCATCAAAGTTCAATTTGATGTCACCTTTGTTTATTTTGATCATCAACTTCTTTTCAATATCATCAAAGACTGTTTTTGACTTTGCGATCCTCTCTGTCAATTCTCTGATGCTGATCCTCTTGTCCTCTTTGAATTCCATTGACTTCTGAAGTTTAATGATCTTCAATCTGAATTCAGGGGAAACTTGCAATGGATCTCTTTTGGCCATCAGATTTTCCTCCTGCTTACTTTTTCAACTGCCTCTGTGTCTGAATATCCTTGCTCTTGAAGTTTCTTGATCTCATCAATCCTCATCATCATCCAAAATCCATAAACGAATAATCCAATCAGAACAGGGAAGATTGCAACTGTCAAAACAATAAACATGATCCTCAAGAATTCAATCATGAAAGGTGCTGTTGTCATAAAGTTTGCCGACATACTCCATGCAATGAAAGTGATCGCAACCATTAACAAATAAGCCATTCCACCCAAACCTGTTTTTGTCCAAAGTTGTTCAGATACTGCTGCACCATAAATTGATGCAATGAATAAGATTAATAGAATGAATAAAATGCCCACATAGAAAACTGCTTTTGATGTTGATCCCTCTTCTCCGTTTGGTGTGACCATCAAGTGTTCTTCTGCAAAACCACCCAAATCATCAAAGTCTGCAATGATTGAACAGTCATCACATTCACAATAAATATTATAATAATAATCCCCGATCTCTGAAAAATTAGATGCATTTGGAACAAACTCCAAATCATAATTATGTTGAAGATCTGCTTGTGTTTGTCTTTCAACCATCAGATGATTTCCCTCGTTGCCATACAAATGAAAGTCACAGAAGAATATGTCCGTTGATGTCAATGCAACTCCATTTTCTTGATTTGTTACATGGAAAGCGAACTCATAAACTTCTCCGACACTGAACACATCCTTTTCAGGCACTTTGATCTGAAGATTATTTTCACCTGTGGATGTCTTTGAATCTTTGGCACTCACCATTGAAATTGCCATTAAGACAAACATTCCGATCATAAAAAAAGTTAATAATTTATTTGATCTCATTTATATTTTCCTCCTACATATCGCATGGGATTAAGCAGTCCTCTTGATTGTGCCTGTGGTGATGTGTTGATCACTGTTCCACCTGCACCCATCACTCCTTGTGTTTGGGTGTTCTGTGAAATTTGGATCATCTCTCTTAAAGATCTTCTCTCTCCACCATTCAATGCTCTCTTCAATGCTGCATGAACCATGTCTGTCACTTCAAGGACTAACATTGGATAGTCTTTCATTTTTCCCTCTGTGTCAATTCCAAACTCCTCATATTTCATGAAGATCAAGTTGTTCAATGCTTTTCCAAATTCCAATGCCTTATTATCAATCTCTGACTGTTCAAAGTCTGAAAGGATCGTGTTCCTGTTGATATACATTGCCAATCTCTGCATGATCTCTCTCACTCCCAATTTATTCAAAGTGTTTTGCAATGGTTCAGGATTTGATTTCCAAATCAAATGCCCTTGCTCAAAGGCAGGTTCATCACCACTCAAGATGTGTTCTGCTCTTTCCAAAATATCATTCACTTCCAATTGGTATTTCACAAGATTGTCGTCTTGCTTAACTCCAAAGGCCGAATGTTGTGAGTTTGCTCTTGGATCATATTGCTGATTTGTCTTTGCTGCATCATGAGATCCTTTCAATGTGTCCATCTGAAGTTCTCTCAATGCTTGATCAATGTCTGCATCTGAATATCCTTTCTGTTTCAATGCTGCTCTTTCGTTTGCTGATAGTTGTTCTGTCATTTTATTTTATTTCCTCCCTTGTAGTTTCTTTTTGTTTCGCCATTTTAATCAGGTATGTTCACCAACACAGATCTTCTCAATTCTAATCCTGTGTTTACTTTCCTTAAAATCTTTCGTGCTTGTTTAATTGATGTGACTTCAATTGGATCAAGGCCGATTGCTCTTGATGTGAAGTCAGGTGCATAATAGAAATTCTCAATTGCCTTTGTTTGTTTCTTTCTCATCTTCATCAACTTCTTAATATCAAAAGATGCAAATGCAACCTTTGGGATCTTTGATGTTGGTGTTTGGATCGGAGTGATTGTTGGGATCTTTATGACAGGGTTCACGATTGGGGATGCATCAAAGACAGGGGCTTGGATCTGACTTGACTTCTGCTTTGTTGTAGAAACTTGTTTCAATCCCAAATCCATATTCAACACTTGCTTAATTGAAAGATCTTGTTGTGAATGCTGCCTTGTCTTAAGCATCTGTTTCAACTTTGCCTTTGATTTCAATTGAGTTGCCTGTCCACTTAAGATCTTCAATCCAATGGCATCTTTAAGTGCAGGAATGGTGTCCACTCTCATTGCTGTCTTGATCTTTGGGGAACTATAAATTGAGGGAGAAACTTGAATGCTCTTCATGATATTCTTTGTTGAAACTGACTGCATTTTCTTTTCAATCATTTGAACAACATTTGATCCTGCTGATCCTGATCCTGATCCTGATCCTGATCCCAATCCCTTGAAACTTGATTTGATGTTTTGTTTTGGTGTTTTCAATATATCATCAACAAGATCAAGGCCTTTGAAACCTTTTGCTGCTCTTGATTGTTTGATCGTATTTCTCAACTGTTGTTTATTGATTTCTCTCAATGCATCATCAAGGAGATCAAATCTTGGGTTCTTCATTGGAAGTGCTGCTTTTCCTGATCCTGTTTGTGCAAAAAGATAATCTCCCTCTTTTGCGATCTTAAGAATTCCATGATCCTTGAAGTTTGGTGCTTGGATCTTTATGTTTGAAAATGATGATGACTTTCCAATTGATCCTGAACTTTTCCAATATTGTTTTAATAGATCTTTGGATGGTTTGAATTTCCCGATCTTCAATGCTTGATCAACAGTCAGTCTGTGATTGCCCAAAGGTTTCATCTTAAGCAGTCTGTTCTCAATGTCAAAACTTGTGAACTTAATATCTCCGACCTTTGCAGTCTTGATCTTTGATGCCTTTGTCACAAAGACCTCTTTCAATCTCAATTCTTTCAGTGGGTTCTTTGGAGAATATCTTGCTTTCTCAAAAACATTTGTGACTGCATATTTTCCTTTTGATTGAGTTAATTTCAGAACAAGGTTTGTTGGTTTACTTCCTGCCAATTTAAAATCCAATGCCAATTCAGTTGATCCCTTTGCACCTTTCTGTGCTGTAAAGATCCCATATCTTCCTGTTGAATAGTAATTTGTGACAGTCTTTGGTGCTTTCCCTGTCTTGATAAATTTCAATGCTCTCTCATAAGATGGCACATTTGACTTGACTTTGAAAACTTGTTTGTATAGCCCTTTTTCAGAAATGACCTTGACTGCCTCTTTGTTTGAAACACTTGTGATCTTTGAATATTCTTTGGCCAAATTATTGATTGCTTTCTTGCTCATGACCTCTTGGCCTGTTCCAACTTGTTTATAAGAAAGTTTTGCAGACTTTGAGAACTTCCCATATTTGTTGATGTTCTTGATCCCCTCTGCTCTTGCCTCTTTGAAATAAGTTTCTTTCTTGATCTGTGCTTGAAGTTTCTTCACACTTGATCTCTTCATTGCACTCTCTCCTGCCAATGCACCGAACCCCAAAATCTCTCCTCCTGTTTCTAAAAAGAAAACTTCCTGTCCTGCTTTGCCAAAAACTTCTTTTGAATATTGATATTGTTTCACCTTTGAATAAGTATAAAGGCCACCGATCCCCAATCCTAATGCACCCAACCCAACTGTCTTTAAAACATTTGATCCTTTCCCTGTTGCAACAGTCACAGATGCAGTTGCCTTTCCACCCTTGACAGTCACATCTGCAATCTTCAATCCTCCACCTAATCCTGAATAAACTTTTGATCCAACATATCCTGCACCCTTAACCACTCCACCAATGATCTTTCCGATCCCATACATCTTCAAGGCCTCTGTTGAAACGATCCTTGTTCCTGAAAAGAATTGTGCTGCCTTGTTTGTTTTCTTTGATTTTTCCCATTCATAAAGATTAAAAGTTTTTGATGGTGTAAATTCATGAGAATTGAATGAGATCTCATCCTTGTTTGAAAATGTGTCAATCTTTATTCCTGCCTTTGCTAATTGTGAAAGGCCTTGTCCTTGAACATAATATTGGAGATCTTCAGGTGCTGCCTCTGTGATTGTGTTGAACTTGTCAATTAAATTAATTTGTTTTTCTCTTTTTGCTTTTTTCAACTCTTGATCTGTAATTGCAGAAACTGACTGATCCCATGTCAGAGTGTTCAACCTTGAAAGATCAATTGATGCTGTTGGAACAAACCCACTTCCTTTGATTGAAATCAACCCCTCTCCAAATTTGTTTGTTCTGTCTGCTCTTAATTCATTATATTCTTTTGGCAGTGGAACAGTTGTTCCGAATGGTGTCATGACATACGCTGCTTTAATCTTCTGCCAAAAAGAGAGATCCTTTGCAGTTGCCTTTTGACTGACATCTGCTTTGAACCCTGTTGTTTCAAGATATTCACTTGCTCTCCGATCAAATTCTTTCTCCTGAAGATACATTGCTTTTCTTTGTTCGTTTATGACTTGTGCCTCTGTTTTTCCCAAATCACCAAAGACTGTTTTCAATTGCCCTGCCTTGTCCTTGAATATAAGTGAGTTTGTTTTAAATGTGAATTTCTTTCCACCCAAATCAAATGATTGAGAAATATTTGCTCTGTTGAATTTTGACTTTTCAAACTTTGAAACATCTGTTGTCTTAAGTGTCAGATCTATTTTTGAATAATCTTTTGTTGCTGAATTGTAGAATGTGATTTTTGATTTTGTTGGTTTTCCATTTTTGAACTCTTGGATCAACATTGGTGCATATCCACCTGCAACAAGATCATCAATCTTTTTCTGTTGAGTTCTCTGTGCTTTCTTGTTTTGGTTTCTTGCCTCTTCCCTGTCCTCATAATAATTCCCAACATCATCTGCATAATTATCAATTTGTGAAAAAGAAAGATCATCTCCTTTGTTCAATCTTCCGACACCCTCACTTAACCCTTTTTTGTATCCTTGAAGTTCTGCAAGTTTTTCATCAAGATCATCATCAATCTTCCGATCCCTTTCCTTGTAACGATCATAATATTTTTCTCTCTTGCTCTTTGATTTTGATTTATACCATGCACGATTTTTTTCTTCTTTAAGTTTGTATTTGACTTTTGCTGCTGCAATGTCTTGATCTGCTTTGATCAATCTCTCTTGGATCGTGGATTGTGTTGTCTTGATCCTTATGGCCTTGTTTTCCAATACGACATCAGGAGTGTCAAAGAATTGTTTAAGATCAGGTGAAAGACTTTCATAAACATCCTGATAAGAATTGTCACCCTCTCCACTGTCCTCCAATGTGAAAGGAATTGTTTTTGATGCTTTTCTCGTTCCTGTTGAGTGAACCACAACAAGTCCTTTCCCCTCATAATATGCAAGACCTCTTCCTCTTGTGTATTGTTTTAAATTTGCATCCTTTGATCTTTGTGACATCCGATCCCATGATCTTGCAGAAATATTCTTTGGCCTGTAATTTTTAAAAGATTGATCAAATTCAACAACCTTGTCCTTAAACCTTTCTTCCTGAATTTGTTTGGCCTGTGCTTTCAGACCTTCAAATTTTCTTGTTGCCTTGATCTGATCAATCTTCACTCTTCTTTTTTGAGTTCGGGAGATCCTCTGATCCGAAGTTTCAGTTTGTGCAATTTGTTGGGATAGTTTTCCTTGTGCCATCATCTCTATACATAAACCATACATAAGAACTATTTAAATGTTGTGAGATCGTGATCCTTGATCACTTTTCGTCATAAAGTTCCACAGGAAACGAAAACAGACACCTTGATTTCCTATGGAAACATTTAAAACTGTGTGTGTCCTCCTAAAATCAACAAAAGTGGTGTTGATCTTGTGATAAATGTCAAACGATTGGGCGACTGATTAAGGCCTCTATAACCCAACAGATCACAGGACAACCCACTCCCTTGATCTCTCTTCTTTGTCCTCACACACAATATTTATAAACACCTTACCCCTGAAGAGATCATGGTGAAAAGTCAAAAAGGGATGAAAGGTTTTCAGGGTGAAAGTGGAGGTGCAATGTCTTTGGGATCGGATGCATGGAATGTTGCTGATGGATACACAAAATTAAAAATTCTTAAACAATTGATCTATTTGGACAGGTATGAAAATATTGCACTTTATGGAAATGATGACATTGATGAAGAGAATTCTTTTGATGAGAGCACAAACAACAAGAGAAGAGAAACTGCACTCTTGAGATATATTTCAACATTGAGGCAACTTCTTGGAAATGTTGGATTTGCGATCAGAGGAGAAGATCATCCGAAGATCAAGAGATTTCTTTATGAGATCAATGAAGTGAGTGAATTGGTTGTGGGGATCTCTTTTCAACAAACAAATGAAATCTCTCATGAAACAACTTTTTTGATCAATGAGGATCACATGAAAAATTGCATTGCAGTTCTTCAGACAATCAAAGATGAGATCAATGTTCCAATAAACAAAGCAGGTTTAATCTTCAAGGGAAGTGATGAAGTTGATCTTGACAAGATCATGGCAGAGATTGAGGCAGGTGGATAAATGATGCCTGATCTCAAACATCTGAAATGGAAATTAATTAATCAAGAGGGCTTGTCACCTGAACAGGCACAGAAAAGAATTGATGATCTCAAAGAGTGGGAGAAAAAAATGAAAAAAGAAAAGGTGAAAAAATGGGAGTAGTTCTTCAATGGAGTTTGAAAAAGATCATCAATATGATCTGCAATATTCTTCTGAATAAATTTGATTGTTTTATTGTTCTTGAGGGAAACAGAGGTTTGGGAAAATCAACTCTTGCATATCATATTGCAAAAGGTGTTTCTAAAGAGATGAAGAGAAGAGGGATTGATGAATATAAGTTCTTTCCAAAAGCAGCATTGCTTTATGAGAGAACAGAAGTTTTGAGGTTCTTCCATCAATGGAAAAGAAATGGGATTGCAGATGAGATGATCAATGTTTCTTTTAATCGTGATTTCTACAATGAAGAGCAAAAGGATCTGATCAAGATGATGAACATGAACAGAGATCATTGCAATCTATTTCAGGCCTGTGTTCCACAGTTTCAGACACTTGACAGTCAGGTGAAGAATTTGTGCAAATTAAGACTGACTGTGGTTCGGAGGGGTGTTGCAGTCGTTCAGACACCCAACAGGACAATCTATGCAAGGGATAAGTGGGATCAACAAACAAATGAGAAGATTGAGAGAGATTGGCTTAAGAAAGGTATTCAGAACCCACACTATTCAAAACTAACAACATTCAGGGGTTTGGTGCGATTTCCTGCACTGACTGAAAAACAAGAGGTTTTATATCAGTCAATCAAAAATGAGAAGAGGAACAAGGTTGCAAGGGAACAAATGGGAATATTGGATGATGAGGGTGAGAAAGATCTTGTTGTTGATGCTGCCAATATGCTTGAGAAAGGACAAATCAGAAACGCACAAATCATTGAGGGGATGGCTTATGCTTTGGGCAAGTTGCCTGACACATTCAAGAGGTCTATTATGACACACTTCAAAAAATTAGGCAAACAACACAAACTTTCAGACTACTATTGGGATAACAAGAAAAAGAAAGGGGAAGTGACTGTGCAGGAGGAGGCAAACTTGCATGATTTAATTAATAGTATTGGAGATAAGAAACAATTGTCAGTGAAAGTGTAGTGTATGGACTAAATATATGTTTAATCCATACTTATTTTTTTTCTCGGCAGACTGTTTTAAAATAACAAATGGCAAACACAAAAGGATTGATTGAGTTTATTGAATGGCTTGTTGCAAGGAAGTTGGCAGTCAAGACTGTGGAACAATATGCAAGGCACTATAAATTGTTTGAGAAAGAGTTGGGTGACAAAGATCTGACAAAGAACTTCTTGGATCGGTTCGTGATCAATCATCCATCCAACATCTCAAGATCCTTTCTGAAGAACCTGTTTGATTATTATAAGATCACTTCATTTGAAGTTCCAAAGATCAAGGGGAGGAAGAAGAAGAAGAAGAGGAGATCCATGACACCTGAAGAACGGAGGAGGATCAGTGCTTGGCTTTTTGAGAGGAGGATGATGTTCGGCCTGATGTTTGAAGTTTCATATTTCTGTGCATTGAGAAGAGAGGAAGTGATCTCAATCAGGATCAATGACTTTGAGTTGCAGAGATATTCTGAAGATCCATCAAGATCCTGCAAACTGAAAATTCATGGGAAAGGTGCAAGGGAAAGATTTGTGATTGTTCCTCCAAAGGTCATGACAAAAGTGATCTCTTTTATGCAGGGGAAAAGTGAGATCAAACCTGATGGGAGATTGTTCCCAATTGGAAAGAGCAAATGGCATGAAGTGTTTAAGGATGGGATCAAATCAACAGGATCTTATAATTTCACACTGCATGACTTGAGAAGATCAAGGGCAACATATTGGCTTGATCATGGAGTTGATCTTGTTCGGGTTTCTCGGAGATTAGGCCACAGTGATGTTTCAACCACTCAAAGATATATTAATTTTGAAGAAGAGAAAGAGTTGAAGAAATGGGAAGAAGAAGAATAATTTTGGATAAGTAATTCATCAATGGACTGAAAAGAATGCAGCAGGATGGCTTAAAATGGATGTGTTGATTATGTCGTCGGGGAAATGTTTATAAAATGTCAGAAATTCATAAAAACCTATGGAAATCTTAAACAAGAAGATGATCCCTGTGCAGTGCCTGATTATCCCTCACAAATAATTGGAGGGTGAGGATAACATCAAGGATCTCTCTTCTTCATCTTCACACAGATGCTCTTTTGAGGAGTATGATATTAATAAATGAATGGATACAATCAATTAAGGAGTTTCCAAAATCGGAAAGTCTTTGAGATGATCCAAATTAATGTCTTGCTGAAAATTATTCGTTCCCATAAAGTTGCATGATATTTCATATTTCTGATCTTCCCCACATTCATGATCAATCTTCTCTGCATAGTATTCCAATGGATCTCTCACACATTGGCCACTTTCACTCTTGATCCACATAAACATCCAACTCATGAATGCCAAAACTCCAATAATTAAAAAAATAAATAATGCTTGAAACAGTTTCTGTTTATTAGTTGCCACCATACCCTCCTGATCTCTGATCGGCTTTTCTTTGTTGCATCTTCTTGATCTCTGCACTCTTGATCCTGCCTCTCTCCAATTCTCTTGCATAATGGAGGAGATCACTTGCTCTCCTGAATTCCAACTCTGCCATTGTCCTCTCATATTTTTTAATATCACTTGCTTTCTGAAGTTCCATGAGTTTCTTTCTTTCAGAGAATTCCTGTGAGGGTTTTGGGTTCACCATTTTATTCAGATAACTTTTCCAAAACTGTTGCAATCCTGTCAAGGTTTTCGTTGATCTTGATCACTTGGAACAATACCTCTGCATTGAATACTCCATGATCTCTTAATCTTGCGATCTCTTGATCTATTGCTTTTAATCTCTCAAGTTCTTCTTCAGACATCTGTTCAGGATCTGTTGATGTTTCAGTTTCGGGTTCATTCACAGGATCGGATGGTTCTTCATCTTCATCATCCTCTTCATCTTCCTCTTCTTCGTCATCATCATCTCCCTCTTCTTCAATTGGATCTGCTGCAAGATCTTCTTCTCCATTGAGTTTCTCTTCTTCAATTGGAGTTTCAGTTTTTTCCACCTTGCCATCAGTCTTTTTTGCTTTCTCTGACGAAAGTTTTGAGAGAACTGCTTTTAATTTGTCGGTCATTATTTTTCAAACCTCCTTTCAACTTTGTTAATTCTTTAAAAATATAAACAAGATCCTCAATTCTATCATTGGAAACCCCATTTAATCTCAAAGATCTTCCAACATCAATTGCATCTGCACCACTCTCATGTGCAGCATCACACCACACCACATCAACTTCGGGGAAGTCTTTTCTTAAGATCTTAAACTTCAACCATGAATTCAATTCTTTTGGAAGAACTGTTCTCATTAATCTATAAAAACCAAATGAACAGAAACCGATCACTGCAATCCCAATGATTGCATAAAGAATGGGGATAATGTATGCCTCAACAACTCCCATGATTAGTTCCTCCCCTTGATCATCTTTGTGAAGAATAAGATCCATCCAATTATTATGATCGTGATCCCTGCATAAATCATGATGTCAAATCCCTTAAATATCCAAAAAAAGAATTCAGGAACTTCCCCTGTCTTTTCAACAAACCACATCATCAGGTTGAGCATCCCTGTGATAAACCCGATCCCTGCCATCAATGAAATAAAAAGGATTGCCCATTGATCTCTTGCTGATTTGATGATCTTTATCCACTTATCAATTTTTTCCATTGTTCTTCCTCTTCTTTTTTTTCTTTAATGATAAAAATCCAATTGGGATCAATGCAGGAATAAGATCTGCTGTTCCCTCATTGCCTGAAATCTTTGCTGCTTTGGTCATGATATTATCGGCCTTGTCAATGACAGATCCCAATTGTGCAACAACATCTGAATATTGATTGAAGAACACCACCAATGCAATTGATATGATCAAGAAGAACACCACAAATCCAATCACAGTTCCCCATTTTTCAAGGAAAGAAGTTTTTAAGTGCCTCTGCTCAAGAAGTTTGTCAGTTGCCAATCGCTGCAATCTCATATCAGTCTTAACATATTTCACACCTGCCTCTTTTTGCAGTTTGTCAATATCAGTCATTGAGAAATTCACCCATTCACCATCTGATCTCACATAATGCCAATATTCTTTGGCAGCACTTTGGATCTCGGCAGGAGGAAGAAACTTCTTAAATCCTGCACCCTTAACAAACCACAACTGATCACCTGCTCTTCCCATTGGAACAACCTTTCCTTTCAGGGTTGCAATCCTTGTGTTCACATTCCCGATCATCTTGTATAAAGGAACTCTGATCCACCACTTCTTCTTTTGCATGAATAACCAAACCAAAAATCCGATAAGGACTAAAATTAAAAATGAAACTAAAATTATTAAAAAAATGTTTCCTGTTGCAGACATATCAATATTCATGTTGCTCAAAGGGTTCAGATCGGCAGCACTGATGTCGTTTGCCATTATTTCTTAATCTCCAAATTCTTTAATGGAGTGATCTGTCCACAGGTTCGGCACACCCACTCATTTGATTTAAGTCTTGGGTAACCATTAGACATTCCACAGTTTTCACAGATCGGTTTATTAATCCTTTCGTGTGCTAACTGATTTTTTTTGCTCTTTTTTTTCGTCATTTTGAATTTTAGGTTTGACAGTTCTCTTTGGAACAGTAGTCTTTGGAACAGTATCTTTGGGAACAGTATCTTTGGGAGTTGCACCAAATAAAGCATCTAACATTGGTGCTGCCATATCCATTGCAGTCTTGATCTCTTTTGGGTTTAAGTCAAAAAGATCATCACCTCCTACACCTCCAATCCCCATTCCATTATGTAAGTTTTTATTGATCTCTGCTCTTGGCCTGATCACTTCAAACCCTAAACTTTCAAGATCCTTGATCATAGAATTAATGAAACACTCTTGATGATATTCGGCCTCATGATTGATCTTGCTGCCATCCCTTTCAATGTCCTGAATGAAGATCCCTTTTGGATCAATCACTTTTGAACAATATTCGCATATCTTCACACCCTTTGTTTCCATAGTAATTCCACACACACATTCTTTATAAATCTTCTTATGATCCAAATAGTCTTGTTTGCCTTGTTGGTTTATGATAGATCTCTTTGCTCTCAATCTCAACAAACCTTTCACGATCAATTTTATAATCAAAATATCCTGTCTTGATCAGAACTCCGATCTTTTCCAACCTGTCAATCTGATCTCTAACTCCAACAAAATCAATGGATCTGAATGATCCCTTTTTCCAAACCTTGATCAAGAACTTCTTTTCCTTTGGAGTGATCATCCAAACAAACAGGACAAACCCTCTTGCTTAACTGCCATGATCTTTTTTCTCTTCTCATAAACTCCATGCTCATCTGCGATCTTGATCTCCCAATCCATCTCACAGTCTAATAATTTAAGAATAAGATCTCTGACTGTGATGAATTCACCCTCTGCCATTAGAATAAAAGTTTGATCAAAGAAAATCCACTCCACATGACACAAAGCCACAAGATTAATTTCTCAAACCATGTTGTGAAGATCCAATTTGATGTCATGAACCTTTTGACATAAGGCCACAAAGCCAAACTGTCATTCCACTCATTAATTGATTTCATTAAAATATTCCTCCCATTCTACTTGATAAGATCCACATTGTTAAATAAATTAAGAACAAGGGAACTGTGAATGCAATTGCTTTCTTCTTCAGGATCAAGCCAAATGCTGCTCTGTAAATAGTGCCATAGATCGTCACAAGGATAATCAAAGCAAAGATCCCCAACAGACTTGAACACATCAAACCGATTGCAGTGATCACTTTCACATCTGCGATCCCCTCAAAGAATTCAAACTCATAAAGCAACCATCCAAAGACAAATGCAACTGCACCGAACTGAATATGATTGATGTTCACCATTGCCAAAATAAAAATGATTGATGTTGTCAATACGGCAGGAACTTCATGCTTTTTCATATCAAAGCCCACAACTATTGCAAGAAGAATTCCAACCACTAAATTCAAGGCGATCATTTGGAACACCTCACCATTATGATTGCAACAACAACTCCAATGATTGCCCTGATCAAAGAGAATATTGGATCATAGGATTTCATCATGTGAAATGGTGCGAACACAACAAAGAAACCGATCAACCAACCAATAAGGATCTTGTCACTCATGGCGAACCTCCCAAAAACATGATCCCAAAATGTGCAAGTGCTGAAAATAATGCTGCGACACCAAACAATAAAACAATTCCCCAACCTGCATTTCTGCTCTCTGATCCATTCCTCATTTTTGAATGCCCTCCTTTGCAGAAACAAAGATCCTTTTTGTTTCCCCTGCTCTTAAAGTGCTGTTGAAAAATTCAATATAAGATTTATAAATTTCATCCACAGATAAACCTGCAATTCTCTTTGCTGTGAAATTATCTCCACTGATCACTTCATCACTTCCCTCTCTCTTAAAGCATCCCTCCAACCAAAAAGTTTCTTCACTCTCCATTTTCTTCTCCCTGACTTTCAAAGCAATCTTCACAAAGATCTTCATTATCATTTCCCTGCATGACTTCTTCTCCATGATCAACATCAATTGATTTTCCACAGTCCTCACACTCAACATTTTCTGAAAAATGTTCCTGAACCGATCTGTCAAGATCCTTTTCTCTTGCAAGATCAAAACTTCTCTGATCTGTGATCATTCTTCTGCCTCCACTTTCTTTGCAGTGTTGTTTTCTCCAAACCTTGCATGGACAGAGATCTTCAGGTTCTTCACAATGTTTGCTGCCTCAATTTCATTCTCATCCAAAAATCTGATCACACGATCATTGTTTAATAATTCAGTCAAAGTGTCCTCAACATTAAAATCTTGTTTCTTCAATCGGAGGATCTCTTTTGTTAAACTATGGCCAAAGACATTGTTCCAATCATATCTCCTGATTGTTGATTTTTCAATCTGATCATCAATGTGATCCCAAATCTTATCTTGCTTTCCTGCATGAGTTTTTCCAAATCCCCTGCGACAATCATGTGCAACTGTGATTGTGTCCAAATATCTTAATTCATCTTTGTTGATCTTGGAGATCACTTCAGAGAAGAGTGTGTGAAGTTCTAATGCAGAATAAGTTTCTTTCTTTCTTTTGGCCAATGCAAACTTTTGTCTTAATCCCAAAAGGATGCTCAATGCAGTCTTTTCTTTCTCGGAGATCTCAATTTGCATCTTTCTCTCCTTTGACAACCATGTCATCAAGATCAACAATGTTCCCCTCTTTCAAGTTCAGGATCTCTTGATCTTCTTTTGTGAAGTAGATCATCAAACCATCACTGCCAACTTTTTTCAATTTCTTTTTCATAGTATTCGGTTAAACGATTTAATTGATAAATCTTAAATATATTAAGGACATTGCGAATGATGTCACAAAGGCGATAAACCCTGAAACAGCGATCACAGTGATCTTTTCTTTTGGTGTCATTTTTTTATTCTCCATTTTATTATATAATATGATATGCAATGGGGTTTATAAGACTTGTTATTTTGTGTGTGTGGACTTATGGCACTTTTTACATAAATAATAAATCTTTTTGTCGGTGATTGCTTGTTTGATCTCCTCTGCTGCGACAGGATAAATCTCATGATGGATCTCAAGATCCTTGATCTTTCCACACTTCCTGCAATGATTATTTATATTAAATTTCTTCATTCCATGAGTTCCTGTCACGATCTTCCCTGTCTTTCTTCTTGATTGTGCTTTATAGTTTTTCATTCATCTTCTCCAATACTTCCTGCATCTTCTTTTGTGTGATCAACTGTTCTTTCTCAACAACCAAATGCAATGCGATCTGCTCTGTGTATCCCTCAAGAACTTTCATTGATTTCTCAAGAACTTTGTCATGACCACCAATCTTCTCATCAGTCTTTTCTTTATTCTTAAGGATGAAGTCTGCATCAACCTTGAAGTTGTGCTTTTCATGACTGTCAAAGAAACTGTCTGCATTGTTGATCTTCATTGGATCTTCACCCTCAAATTCATCAAGGCCAACATCATCCTTTCTTGACTTATCAACCCACAGGATTGATTTTCCTTTCTTGTCTTGGACATACATCTTCTTTCCTTGCTTGTTCAACCATTTTGCAAACTTATTAAAGATCAATCCATAATGCTCTCTAAAGATCTCAATCCCATAATGCTTGGGGAAGTTATATTTTAAGATCAGGTTTTCAATCAATGTGTCAATGTTTCTTAATGCAGCAAATTTTGAATGAAGTGCATTCCCCGAATAATAAGAATTGTTTGAGTAGAATGTCAGTGTGTGTTTATTGATCCATATTGTGAAACCATCTCTGACAAACTTAAGAGATCCAAATCCCAACTCTTTGAGGATCTTGGAATGTTTGTCTTGCTTAACTTGTGGGAGATCCCAAAGATCAACTTTCTTTGTGAAATGGATTGTGATATTATGTCCATGACCTCTTTTGTTGAAGTCTTTGTGAAGTTTATTTTTAGTTACCTTTGGGTGAAGATATGAACTTGAGAGTATATCAACCCTGAACTTTCCAACTCTTTTGATATTGTTGCTTTCCTCTAATCTCCGAAGATGATTTGCAAAAGCAGTGTCTTTCAGGTTCAATTTCTTCTTCACTTCGGCCTTTGTCAATCCTGCCTTTAGAAGATCAAACACCCTGTCAATTTCACATCTTTTTTTTAAGGTTATCATAGGGTTACAATATGAACTTCATATTTAAACCTTTCGTTAAATGTGAAGTTTGCTCACAATTTAATTGTGAAGAAATAGTGGTTTGTTGTTAAAATAATTGTGGATAAGTGTTCCATGAGAAATGATGGGGTGAGAGGGTTCAGAGATCTCTCAACATATTTTGAATGTCTTTCTTGATCGTGATCCGTTTCTCTGTTTCTTTCTGATCCTTTAAAATTTTAGAAATATTTGTCTTTGCTTTGCATTCGTTTGTGAATGCCTTGATGTCTTTGCCTTTGAGTTGTGCTGCAAGATCGTCAATGTATTTGCTCATTGTGGCATCCTCTTGATCACATCATCCACATCTGCAAATCTTGTGTCTTTGTTTATGTCACCCAAAACATCTCCTCCTGCTTGGCCTAATGCACTGAAAACAGTGTTTGTGGATTGCCTCAATGCTTTTGCAGTCTTTTTGACTTTCTCTTTGAAAGATCCCTTGTTCTTGATTTTCTCAAGATCTTTGATCTCTTTCTTCAACTTTAGAATTTTATTATTGATTTCTTTTCCCATCTTATTATTAGTCACCTAAAACTTACATATTCATTAAATCTTTCAGTTTATCTTTCTCATTGCCTCTTGGCCGAAAAAAATCTCCTGCTTTCTTAATCCCTGCTTTGACTTTGCTTGGGGTTTTTGTTTCCTTAATTTGTGCTTTCAGTTTTGCAATCTCTTTGCCTCTCTGTGCATCCTTAAGTTCTTGTTTTAATTTTGTTAATTCATCCATCTTAAATGACCTCCCTTATCCTGTTTTGATCATCTTCTTGATGTCCAATTTTAATTCTCTTTTCAAGAGATCTCCATAGGTTTCTCTTGGATACATCTTCCTTTTCTTCAGTGCCTCTCTGATCTCTTTCTCAATTTGAATTGTCGTTCTATCTTCCATACATAAGGGATACATAAGAACTATTTAAATGCATGGATACATGGGGAAAAGAAAAAGTTGGGAGATCCTTTCAGACCTCCCTTGAAAAAAAAAGAAAAAAACTTGGTTAGTTGGTTAATTAAGCCGAACCTCCACCCTCCATCATTCCACTGTTACGAATTGCAACAATTATGATAACTGTTAATAAAATTAACACCACCATAGATCCGATCACGATGAACAGATCAAAGAAGTCAGTTGAAGAGGACAGTGCCTGTGTTGTATCGTTAATTATTCCGATTGCAACTGTGTCATCAGTGCTGCTTTGCAGAGCACCTCCCATCAGAGCAAAAATCATAACTAAAAGACCGATAACGAACAGAGAAACAATAAGTCCTAAAAGGACAGTTGTTCCTGCGACACCTTTGTCTTGCTTAAGATTGTTAAATCTCACTTTAATATAAACCTCCTTTCAACAATATAGTTTCAAAAGATTTTTCACATCTTTCCATAAATAACACACACAAAACTTGTTTATAATTGTGTGGATACACTGTATCCAACTTATTTGTTGTCAATGAGAACTGCTGCTGCACCGACTATTGCCAACCCAACACAGATTGCGAATGTCGGCCATGTCACCCATCCACCAACCCACATGATCAATCCAATCAGAGTTGTTGTGAAACCTGCAATTGCCAATCCACTCACAATGTCCTTTGTTGCTTTGAATGATGCCCAAAGAATGATGATGTATAATGAGAACAAAAGCATATTTGCGAACACTCCATTTGTCACCTCATTGACATAGTTCACACTCTCTCCTGCACCTTTACTCCAATTTATTTCTGTGGGTGATTTATATGCCATCTTTTTAATCTCCTTTTTTAATTAAACTCCAAATTCCGAAGATTGTTGAAAGGATTATCAACCCTAAAACAACCCCTGTCACAACAGGAGGAACATTGAGAACATTATTTAATATTTGAGCAAGTAATGTGAAAGGAGAAATGATCATTGTCACCATGTCCTTTGCGATCCCGAAGATCCCCTCAACAACTATTCCTGCAATGATTGACCAAATTGATCCCTTTTCAAATCTCTCTCTGAAATTTTCTGCATCTTCTTCCACATCATTCAAAACATTCTCATATGGATCAAGAGAGAATGCACCCTCTGAAAATTCTGTTGTGTCCACTCCGTTTGAGTTTGCAACATCAACAATTGAACTTAAGAAAAGAAAAGTGAAAAGAGTGACAAGGATGAACCCGAACATCAGGCCTTTGAAATTATCAACTCCACCTTTCTTGTTTTTAATCATCAAGGATCTCATCGTTTCCTCCTCTCTGAAATTTTCCATATCAAGATGACTGCTGCACAGATAAATCCAACCAAAGCATAATAATTCAGATCAATCAATTTTAATGCAGAGATCAAGATCAATCCAATTATTGCAAAGATCAAAGTTCCCTCTCCCTCTGAAGATCCCATCAAGATCAAACAAATTATTAATAACAAGGCCATGAAGATCCCTGTTGCACCAAAATAATCTGTTCCACTTGGAGAAAAATCAACCCACTCTGTGTCAATCACTTCTCCATCTTCATAAATTACTGCAATAAAACTGATGTTCCCTGCAACCTGTGGAACTGTCACTGATAAAATTCCTCCTGTGGAATATGCCTGATCTGATCCAACAACCTCCATCGTGTCAGGATTGTTTGAATATTTCATGACTGTGATGTTCATTGTCTTTGGATCTTCTAATAAATAGAGCATGGACACCTGCCTTGTTCCTGCATCACTTGTGACATCATAAGATCCATTTGCAAGATCCCAATTGTTGTCAAACTCCTCAAACTCTCCTGATGCCTCCAAATCAATCTGACAAGGTGTGCTCAAACACTTTGCACTGTATGAGGCACTTGTGAAAAGGATTTCACTCTCCAAAGAGATCTTAAAATAATAAATCACATCTTCCTCAACAAGATGCACATGAGTTTCTCCATTGTTATCACTCTTTGATCTCTCAACTTCTCTGAACTCTCCATCTCCAATGTATTTCCTGAAAGTGTGAACAACTCCGTCTTTCACCTCAATGTTGTCCTCATCAAAGAACTTGAAAAGGAAAGTTGTGCTGTCATCCAATGGCAGATCATAAAGATTGATCTGATCAGTTGTCAATGAATTATATTGCTTGTCTGCATTAAGATCTCCATTGTCTAAATAATAAAACTCTTGGACATAATCCTCTGCACTATAACCCATCACAAACTCCATCTTATATTCTGAATTGTTCAAAACTCCTGATGGAACACAAATCTGAACAATCCCATCTGCATCATCAGTCCATGTGTTTGAATAATCCCATGATAAACTTGAATTGTCTGTTGCGATTATTTTCAGATCAACTTGAACATCTGTGTTATTTGCTGTTGGGGGGAAAAGATAAGTGTCCTCCTCTTCATCTTTCAATGAGAGATTTAAAATCACATCACCATAAGATGAACAATCATCAATTTCCAATGCATAAACTGTGATGTTCTCTGTGTCTGTTTCTTCATTTGTGACGATCCCTGAAATATTATAAACCCAATTCCAATCAAAGACATTTCCTGTTGAGTTTCCCCAACCATCAGGGATCACAACATCTGCCTGAAAATAATATGCATTAACTCCTGCAATGGAAGTTGTTGCAGCATAGTTGGTATTATTTAAAACAAGATATGCAGTTGTTGATGGAATGTCTGTCAGGTTTACTAAAAAACTGAATTCAACTTCTGTTCCCTCTCCCACAGGATCAATATTGTCTGCTTGTGTTTCTTGCAAATAATAAACCCAAATATAATCTGTTTGACAAGTTTCAGTTCCGAATGTGTCGTTTGCACATGAGGTGATCGTTTTGTTTCCCTGTGTTGTCCATGCTGTTTGTATTGTTGAATTGCAAGTGACAACTGTTGTTCCCTGCTCTGATGTGTTATAATAGCATTGATCAAGGTGAGGATCTGATGCATTGAAAGACCATGTTGAATTTGTTGGCAATGACAAGATGACAAGATCATTCAGGCCTGTTGGTGCTGTGATCGTTGGAGGTGTTGCATCGTGATAAATGTGCCTTGTTTCTGTTGAGTTGCATTGATCTGTTGTCGTGCAAACAGTCACATCATAATGATAATGTGCATCAGGCATATTTGTGAAATTAATGTCATAGGTTTCTGTTGCATAAAATTGAGTGTAATTTGTGCCATTCACATTTCTCAAGGAATAAGTGATGTTTTCAAAATAAGATGTTGAAACATTGACTTTCATTGGGATATTTTCTTGCGTGATGTTTGCATAATTTGGCAGAGTTGGAGGAGTGATGAAATCAATGAATGGTGTTGTGTCAATGTTTATCTGAATTGATGATGAGTTTGTTTCTTCACTTTCATTGTCAGTTGCCTTTCCGTATATCGTATAATTCCCATCTCCCAAAGTCAGATCAAAAAGATAATCTGTATTGTTGAGGCCTGATGCATTTGTTTGATTTAAAACATCATTCACATAAAGTTTAACATCACTCACCTCTTTGTCATCCCATACTGTGAAATTGATTGTTGGTGTTTGCAAAGTTGTATAATTTGCAGATGCAGGAGAATTCAATGTGATGTTTGGTGCAGATCCAAATTGATCTGTGTATTTCATCCCCACATTTGAATTATACATTTGAGTAAGTTCTGCCGTTGATAATGCTCTTCTATGAATTGATAATAAATCCATTCTCCCATTAAAAGCATTGTCACCTGTATCTCCATTATAATTTGAAACTTGACTGTATAAATTTGTTGATCTTAAAGTTCCTGTGAATGCCTCATTGATCCACACACTGTCATCAACATATACTTTTTTAAAATTATTTGTGTGATCAACAACTGCACAAACAAAACTCCATGAGTTCATAGTCAAATTATTTGCACTTAAATCATCTGTTCTTGTTGTTGCTGTGTTTATAGTGGTGAATTGAATTTTGCTACTTGATACAGGTGATCCCAAAAACCAATCATGTCCTCCTGCTGCACTTTGCCCTAAATAAATATCATAAGGTGTTGATGCTGTTGGGTATAACCAAAAACAAACAGTCAAATCTTCTCCTGCTGTGTCATACCACTCATTTCCATCTCCTGTCTTTGCAAAATTATCTCCTATTTCTCCTGTCTGTGCAGTTGCACCATCAATCTGTCCTGATGCTGTGTATAGATTATTTGTGTTTGTGTTCAATGTCAGAGGGATGTTTCCTGTTGCATCAATGAATGTTGTTGTTGCCAA
>Ga0222628_1000322_pt1 | contig 21909 bp, 29 predicted proteins | sample AntAcemetageno95_FD_179860 | JGI IMG/M metagenome (GOLD analysis project Ga0222628, IMG submission 179860) | Saline water microbial communities from Ace Lake, Antarctica - #95 | ecosystem: Environmental > Aquatic > Non-marine Saline and Alkaline > Saline | place: Antarctica: Ace Lake | collected...
AATCACACCTATCCCCAAAATTCTGTTCTCTCATCCTACTTATTTTATTCTCAATACGAAGAACATTCTCATCATTTAGATGCCGCTCAGTCTTTAAACCACCAAGTCTATGGTTGAGATCCATTAATTCAGTATTAAGCACTTTTAGTTTTCCTGAATCCTTCTCCCCCTGTTCTGATAAAATACTTTCATGTTCGGCAATCTCTCGTAATTTAGCATCAAAATCTATGGTTATATCTTTAATACTTTCTATCTCTTCGTTAGTTTCCTTTATAAACGTTTTCTTTCCCCTAATAGACTCCATTACTAATTCAATCTTCTCCTCAACACCTTTCACTTCTATATCAGTTTGATCTAGCAAGTTAGTTTTAATTCCAATTTCACTATCTATATCCGTCAAATCATCTTTTAAAGTATCAATCTTATCTTTAACTATATCGTACATTTTATCATAGATATCAAACCCCAATAATTTAGTAACCATATTGGTACGTTCCCCATCTGATAAATCTGTTATAGTTTGAAGTTGTTCCTGGCTAAAATAACAAGAAGTAAGAAAAAGAGTTTTATTAAATCCTAAAATCTGTTTCTCTAATATCTCTTGTTTCTGTTTTTCTTTCATACCCACAACAATATCAATCTCATTCCCGGCCTCATCAACCTGACCATCTTCTATTACTAAACCATGCTTTCTACTTCTCTGGATACAATATTGTGTATCCCCACACACTAAATTAACTGTTACTGTACAATTATTTACTTCCCTATCCCTATGTATAACAGCATCACCAGTTAAACCTTTGGTAGTTTCTCCAAATAAACACCAGTATATAGCATCAAAGATACTAGATTTACCAGATCCATTAGAACCACCCAAATCATTTTGGCCAGTTACCAGAGTAAAACCATTTTGAATATCTAAATCAATTTTACCAATAGACATAAAATCCTCTATTACAACATTTAAAATCCTACCTTTAAATAGATCCTTCTCTGTTTCTACCTGCTGTGTTCCTATTACAGAATTAAGTAATTGTATATATGAATCATCTTTATCCTGAATCTTAACCCACTCTGCCAATATTGTATTAAAATCTAATGAAGTTATTCTCTCTTCAAAATATTCTGGCACTATAACATTAACTACATTATCCCTATCACTATTCTTTATGGCATGAAGAACCCTATAATAATTATCATCATCCTGTACTTCATCTGGGGTATCCACAGTTATAAACTCCGGGTAATCAAGTTTCTTAAATACTAATTCCCATGTTGAGGTATCTAGAATCCACACACCATGTTCACCACTATCTCCAAATGTAAGTGGCATAACTGATCCCATAACAACACAATTAGCATTCTTACCACCGAAAATAGTTTTAGTATGATAGTGACCAAAAAATACAAATCTATTATTCTTTGCAAGTTTCCTATGATCCAACCCCTCAAACTTAAACCCATCCTTACCAATCATAGATGGTTGTTTATGTAACACCACAACATCATAACCCTTTATATCATCTGCACTTACATCTTCATAATAATCCACAAACCTAAACTTTACACCATCACAAACTACTTCTTTTTGTGGAGTAGCAGCAATTGGAGCAAGAGCATCATAATGTGTTTTATAATCTGAATCAGATACTAAATCATGATTACCTCTTACAAGATATACAAGAGCAATTTTCTTTAATTGTATAAAAAACCTATCTACAAAATTCATTGCCACAACTGGGATATTAACTCTTGAATGGTACACATCACCACCACAAACAATTACTCCCGGTTTCTCTTCTTGGGCAATGTTAACAATCTGATCATTAACTTTTAATTGATCGTGCAACCTTCTAGAAAGACCTGTCTCCTTATTAATACCAAAACTTCTCCAATCATGAATATGCTGATCTGTAAATAATAACACTTTCATTTAAACACTCCTCTTTCTATTTTTCTTAATAATGTAATCGGTATTTTAATATAATCATTACAATCCCCTCTACTATCATGTGTCATTATTACACAATATTTCTTATCGTAAAGTATTAATTTACCAAAAGTATCCACTAATTCTGGTTTTTTACTCTGAATATCCTCTAAACTTTCATTAGTATAACTACAAGCATCTTCCCATGTAATTTTAAACCAAGAATTTTTATTATTTATTTTCTGTGTAAAATGAGCACACCAAAATTCTTTATCTTTAATACCTGTTTTTGTATAACATTTACTACATAATGTTATTAAATTATTTAATGCATTATTTTTTTTATCATAATCAATATGCCGCACATCAAAAGAATTCTTTTTTTTATCCTGTATTTTTCCACACTCTTGACAAGTATAAGCATCTCTTTTTCTCACTTGTTCTTTAAGCTTCTCATTAAACTCTATTTTCAAATTCTTCTGTTTCATGATTTGTATAGTGCCATTATTCCAGCAATGATTAATATTATTGGTATAGCTAACAAAAACACCCAAGTTAAAAAACAAAATATGTGTTTAATAATACTCATTCCTTATAAAATGTATCTTCTAAATATTCATCTGACATAATATTACTCATATTCTCTGGTTGCATACTACCATATACAAAATTATACTTACTCCAATTTCTTAACGCCTGCCAAAATCTCTGTTCTGGACTTGCTTTACAAAATGCCACAAAACTAGCTAATGTTTTCTGATTTTTACTCTCCATTTAAAATCCTCTCCTTCGTACATATTCTGCCATTAATAATCCATCAGCATCTTTAAATCCTTTCCATTCAAGTTTAGGAAACAATCTCTTACCTATATCTAATGATGCCTTCTTGAGCTCAATACCCTCTAACCCAGATGGCAGCATTGCTTTCTGCCACTCCTTACTATCACAATACATTCTAGCAAAATTCTTCTTCTCTACAGCAATCAAAGTGGCCTCTAAGCACCGTAATGCAGACGTACTGGCCTTAAATCGTAAAGGGTTAACCATTGGGCGTTCTAGTACTACTAAAGTGTCCTCTGGGGCTAAATTTAATATATCCATTAATTCATCCCATTGAACTCTAGTTACCTTCTGTTTTGCTTTGGTATAGTTATATTCTGATTTTACTGGGGTACGAAATAGATTAACAGATGAATCCATTAACAAAGCAATTTGTCCGCTTACTCCATTATCTATTCCTATATAACAAGTATGTGCCATTATTTTATGAACTCTTTAGATACTATACCCCCATTAGATGCATCAGAATAAATATCCATCACCTTTAGTACTGGATCAGTAAACTTAAGATCCAAGATGTATCTCTTTACAGAGAACATATCTTTTGTATTGTCTATAATTTTAAAAATCTGAAGTCTCTTCTTAACAAACTTATTAATTTTCTTACCATCCTTGTTAGTCTCATATCCCTCAAGCAAATTACCATCAAAATCAGTAACATCCTCATTATTATACATAGAAAAATATGCTAGTGCTACATACATACTCTCCCCAAACTCTTTAAGCATTGAAATAATTGTACCATCTTTAAACCCTATCCAATCAACAGGTACATTGAATACAACTTTATTATCTGTTTCAAACACCAAAAACTCTGAAAGATCTTTAAGTGGTTTCTCTTGAACTATCTCTCTCGGTAATCGTATAATAATCTCCACACAAAAGTTGTCCATTATTTCTCCTTTAGACTAATTGTAAAACCTCTTTTTTAACCACTTTTTTAATATCCCGAACATAACTATAAAACTTATGATGTTTTATATCTGGATAACTTTTCCATATTTGACGCCAGGTTTTATTTGAATCTAATTTTACCATAAACAATTCTACTACCACACTATTAATCTTATACAATAAAGAAGATATATCCTTAATTAAATACTCATAAAATAATTCATCAAAACCCCTTAAAATAATTAAACTATCCATAATATCTAACTCTGGAATATTACTTTCAACTCTTTTAGTTTCCCACCAACTTGCTCCATATCTATATACATTGCACCATAATGCTTTTAAGAAATACACTTCCCTATGTTTCGGATCTGAAATCTTCTGTTTTGCTCTCCACTCTACAATCCTGGCCTCTTGTTTCACTTCTTCATAGGATAAATTTGTTTTGTGTGCATACTGCCAAATCTTTCTATCCCACTTCTTCGTCAAATAAAACTCATCAACCCTACTCTTTACTTTCTCTCTCATCTCTTCCTCCTCATCTTCTTATAGATACTAGATACTATTTCACATATACTCTCTATTAGTACTACTATTAATCCAACTAACAATGCACCTACTGTTAGTACTAATCCAAATAACAAAGTTAACAACATATACAACATCCATATTGTTAAGGGTATTAATGGTAATGCTATTATAATTAGTAGTGCTACTAAGAATGGATTCATCTCTCACCTCTCTTTCCTTTGGTTAATAACAAAAAAGGCATCACTAGATATAATGATACCCACAAAAAATTGTATCTGTTTAATTTTTTACTCTGCCTGTTAATCAAATTTTCTCCTCTATCTCAACACTCACAAGTACATGATAAGCTTATTTTCATTGTTTGTCAAATAAATAATCAATAAAAATCATATTAATAAATCTTGGTGTTCCTGTATCCAGGCCTTAAACTTAAATCCTCTAATCACTTCTATTTTACCATCAGCAGATTTAAAAGTAAATTTATTACCGGTTTCTGCAATAAGTGTACCCTCATCAACCATTAATTGTTGAATACCACTATACTGATCTACACCAGTTTCAAAATAAACATCCAACATAGTTTCTTTGAATGGTGCAGAGATCTTGTTCTTGGTAATCTTAACCCTAGATTGAACACCAACCTTCTTAGTTTCTATATCCTTATCAGTGATCTTCTTACCTAATGATAGATCTATACGAACAGATGCTTGAAATGGAATACCTGAACCACCTGGTGTAGTCTTTTTAGGTCCATACAGAACACCTATCTTAGCAATCACATGATTAGAAATTAAATGTAGTATATTATTCTGCTGCAAATGGCTGGATACCATTCTCATACCTGCCCGGAGTTGTTTTGCCTTAATCATATCAGGCTTTTCAAACTTTACCTCTTGTTCGTGCCGAGTTGAAAGTAAAGCCACAGAATCCAATGCCACAACTATTGGACAATCTGGTTCATTCTCTACAATCAGATCTACCAAACTCCGTTTCTTCTTTCCTTTGGAATCCTTCCACCCTAAAAAAACCTTTTCAAAATGTTCCTCAACAGTTAATGAATTAAGTATAATGAGCTCTTCATTATTAATACCGATCTTCTCCCCAAATTCCTTAACATAAGCATCTTCTGTATCATCAAGTATGGCCACACCACCCATCTTCTGAACATTGGCAAGTATGTGATAAATAATTAATGATTTTCCAGTTGATGGGTCTCCTGAAATATCAACAACTCTACCAAATGGAAGTCCTCTCAGATAACTACCAGAAATTGCTTTATTAAGAGCATAACTACCTGTATCAACCCACATATCAATTGTAGCATTATTAGCAATACCTATCCCCTCAAAATCCTTAACTACTTTAGATAACCACTTTTTACTCATTATTAACTCCTCGCCCAAACTAATAATTTTGCCCTACATAACTCAGTTGGGCATGCGTGTTTTCTTTCATCCCTAATAAGACCAGAAAATCCATAATATCCTGTTTTTCCTCTTTCTCCCCATGCCCACGAACTAGCTTTAAGTAGATCTTCTTCTTTAATCTTATTACTACAAAAATTACATGAGATCATTACATTAATTTTATCATCTTGTTGTCCACCTACTGGTCCTGGCTCTCCCTTGCCATCCTTAAAACCCATATTCTCCTCCTTATATACTACGGGGCAGGAATTTTCGTCCTGCCCGATTGACACCACACCCATAACCAAGTCCCCAACTATACCTCATACTAATCTATGCTCAAATACTCATCTCTGCAAGCAATTTTATAGGCACAACCTATACATTCTGGTCTCTTAGGACCAAAATCATTGCCAAAACATTTTGGTTTCTCGCCATCTGCCGGAACTTCTGTAATAACATCTGGTGTTTTATCCACTACTGGATCTTCTGTTGTTTTATCTGCTGAATCTGATGTTGTTGTCTCTTCTGAAGAACTTTCCTCGCCCTCTAAAATATTCTTTATTTCCTCATAAGATTTAGGTACAGGAATACTTGCCTCTAACTTTATGAGCTGTTTTTTCCAATTCTCCGGGAGTTTATCCTTAATAGAAGTAATATCAGGATCTGGAATCACATCATATTCGGCAAACCCACTTGATGATTCTTTTCCGGGAGTTTTAGTAATAGTAATATTTCTACCCTGATCTAGATCAAGGATATCACTATACTTTGGATTAGCAATAAACTTAACAATCTCATCATAAATCTTTGGACCAGTTTCCATAATCTGAATACCTTTATCTAGGTTATTCAAATCCAAAACATTGTAAATGTGCCTTCCCTTTGCCCTAATACTACCGGCCAATGTTTTATCTGTTGCATCCTGTGTTTTGTAAAGTTTAAATACAACCTCACATATAGGACACCTATGTTGTTTACCTAAAATCTTGGGGCACACTTCCGCAGTTCTGTTACCTTCAATACCTAAATTATAGTGCATAAGATATTCAAAAGTAATATAATCAACATCTTCTTTTAAATACTCCAATGATGGCGGCAACAACCTTAAATAATTCTCCCCATCTTGAAGGTTGAACCGATCAGTTCTCTTTGCACTCTTCCTCTCAGCCCTTTCCTGTAACTTCGTTACATCTAGTCCCATCTCTGCCTCCTTTGTTATCCTTTGTTAGTTTTTCTTGTTTTATCTAAATTAATACCAAAATCAGTTAAAACCATCTCCTGTCGTTTGGTACTACCTATCTGTATTAGCATATCCTTTCTTTGTTCCAATGCCTTTACAATTGCTTTTAAAATACCTCTCTGTCTGTCCGCCTCGATTAAAAGTATCCTAGCCTTACCATACCTATCATCTACCTCTATTGCTGCCGCCACCATCGTTTCTGTGGCTTTCTTACCTGTTGTAACCAACTCTTCTCTCTTTTCAGCATCTAAATTTGCTTTAAGTATGCTTAAATTCATTTTCTGGGTTTCTACCTCTGCTGAAGCATATTCACTTAATGTTGCAAACCAAGCATATATAGAAGGATGTTTTATAAATTCATCTGTCAATACACTTTCATTAATCTTAACTATATCCCTCAAATTACCTTTAAAATCCTTTCCGGCCACCTCCAGTGAAAGCTGCATGTCTAAGTTCATCTCTTCTCCTCTATTTTAGTTTTATTATCCTCTACTATATAATAGCGTCCAGTTGCTGATCTGTACACTTTATTTTCATTTTTTTCATTTTTATTCATTTAACTCCCCCCATGAATCTCCTATAGCATAATCAAAAACCATAGGAACTTGCAACCAAGGAAAATATTTAGGTATATCATACTGAGCAATATTCTTCACTTCCTCTATAATATCTTGGTCAATACTGTTAGCACACTCTAAAACTATACTATCATGGACAGTAATTATAATCTTAGCATCCAACCCGGCCCTCTTAATAAAATTTCGTAAACAAACCATTGTATATAATATAATATCTGAACAGCTGCCCTGAACCGGATAATTAATTGCCTTCCTCAATATTTCAGATGGTATCTCTCTCCTAAACCCCTTAACTAAAGGGAATCGAGCAAATCTACCAGTAGGATATTCTATATAGCCCTGTTTCTTTAATAATACCTCTGTTCGAGTATACCAACTTAAAAAACCAGAATACATAGTAAAAAACTTCTGTCTAAACTCTCTACATTCTTTTATACTTAACTTTAAACCAAATGTATCTTCTGCATAATACATAAATCCTTCTGCCGATGCACCATAAATAAATCCAAAATTAACTCCCTTTGCTTTCTGCCTATCACTTTTAGATACCTCTGTAATACTCTTATTAAGAATCCTAGATGCAGTAAGAGTATGAATATCCATACCTTCATTATATGCCTTGATCATAGTTTTCTCATTTGCAATACTACAACCAACCCTAAGTTCTGCTTGAGAAGCATCTACATTTAATAATTGATACCCCTTTGGAACATAGAACATCTTCTTAATATCTTTATTTCTAGGAATATTTTGGAGGTTTGGGTTTTGTGAACTCAACCTACCTGTTCTGGTTCCTATTATATTAAAACCACCTCTTAACCTACCATCAGAATGAGCTATATGAGGTATCTTATCAATATAAGTTGAAAGAGCTTTCTCTAACCCCCGGATCTTTAATATATATTTTGCCAAAACACAATCCTGCCTTTCTGATAATTTAGTTAGGGTTTCATGATCTACTGAATACCCTGTCTTTGTTTCTCTTATAGGTTGAAACTTTAATGTTTTAAATAAAAAATTAGATAATTGTTGTGGTGATGCTAAATTGATGTTCTTAGTCCTAGGATACTCTTCTAATAATGCATCATGTAATCTGATTAACTTTTTCTGATATGTACCCTTTAACTTTGTTGCATATTCTTTATCTATAAGAATGCCAGTTAATTCCATATCAACAATAACATTACAAAATGGAATTATAACCTTATGTAACAACTTCAATAACTTTGGTGTATTTTCCAATTGTTTGTTAAAGAGATGATATAATTGCAGAGTATAATCAGTATCCTCACAATTATAATTACTTAAATCCTTTAATGTATCTGTAAAAGAAAATTGATACCCAGTTAGAAATTCTGATGCTAAAATTTTCAAAGAGTGTGATAATCGGTTCTCATCTAATAAAAATGACATTATCATAGTATCTGCATAAATACCATTCACCTCATACCCAAACTTCCTCAACCACTTCACATCAAACACACCATTGTGAAATACTTTATTTATTTTAGATTTTAGAATATTCCGAACAACCTCTCTGCCTTTCTCCTGTACATTAATATTAACATTCTCTGGATGATCTAAAGCAACACAAACAGATGTCCCCTTATCATACCCAAAAGAAATACTCCACATCTTAGCACCATCAGCAAATGGATCTAAATTACTATTAGTTTCAATATCAACAGCAAGTATTTCCTTACTTAACAAAAGTTTCTCATACTTCTCTAATTTTTTAACTGTATCACACAGAGTATATGTTCTACCTTTGTAAAGATTACCACTTAAAAAGAGCCCTATTTTATTCAAATCTGATCTTAAAATTGAAGTAGCATTTAAATTCCTAAGACAGTATGAAGGATGATACACTGGGAAATAAGTAATACCATCTTGTAAAATAAAATTACCTCTCTTCCCGGTTATCTTTGTTTTAGGAAAAAAATAATTTAATGCCACTGAACCAACAAGAACAACTACTTTTGGTTTGAGAGTATTTAAATCATTTTGTAAAAACATTGCAGCACATTTTTTAATAGTATCTTTCTTTGGAGTTTCATTATTTGGTGGATTACAATATACAATATTTAAATATGATAATGATTTATCATCAATACCAACCTCATTCAATAATTTCCGAAGTAATTTCCCACTCTCACCCACAAAAAGAGATTTTACTGCTGCCTCCATTTTACCCGGAGCTTCCCCCACTATAACTATCTCTGATTCTGTTAAAATAGGTGGCACAAAAGTTCTATCCTTATATACACATTTGTCACAAACCACTTTCTTTTGTTTAGAATGTACTTTTAAATTAACTAATGTGGAAAGATTCATTTAACCTCTAACCCTACAAAATTAAATATCTCTTTGGTTGCACTCTGTTTATGAAGAATCTTTAAATAATCAATAGTTTCCCTCCGAGATACTTTATATAATGTTGAATATCTATTAACCAACTCCACATTAAATTCTACTTTCTTTTTAGGATTCTTAACTCTAGTTGATTGTGATTCAGGTATTACTCTATATAATAATTTATAATACCTCTCTTTAAGAACAAAAAAATATTTAGATACAGTTGCAACAGCTTCGGTAAGATCTGGATCAAAACTAATAAACCTATTAATTACCCATAGTTTACCTTGAAGTTCTCTATCTGTAGGATACCTATATCTCTTATGATACAGATTCCTTAACCAATCCCAAATCTCCATTATGTTACTTTATCCTTAACTACATGTAACCTCTTTTTATTAAACCAGAACAACACAAATTTCTCCCCAGATCTATTAGTCCAAGGAGTAATATTATATGCCTTACAATACTGATCAATTAAATATACTTTCCTACTTCCTCTAATATGAATATGAATATCATAACCTCTGGGGATCATCAACATTAATTTATCATTCAAAGTAAATGATCCATCCACAGTAGGTTTACGAATACTAAAATGAACTACTTTATTTTCATCATCAATTTTAAGATCTTCATTTCTATATCTTGCTATTCTCATCAGATATCTCCAATAGTTTCATTGTTTCTCCTACCAATATGTCTTTTCTACTTTTAAAAAATGTTCTGGAATCTTAACATTACACCATTCCAAATATTTAAATATACTATCTTCCTGTTCTAACAATTTTATGATGGAAATGCCCTCTAAATCAGGACTATTATACCACCTCATAGGAATCCCCCTAAAAGAACGAGGTTCTGATACCTTACTGTTTTCATCAATTAACCACACCCCAAGTAAAACATTATTATCAGTTATGATAGTATGCAGTGGACTTATCGTAAACAAAGTATCATAGATCATCCCATTAATAGAAAAGTATGCATTTCCTTTTTTACTCACTTGTGGTTTTTTCATATGCCAAAAACGATCCCCACTTAGTGATTCATATATTATTTCTGTGTAGTAACATTTTTCTTTCATCTCACTCCCCAGCCTAAATAACCATTATATCTACACTCTTTACAATATACCGACATCATTCCCCCTCAAGTATCTGCATTAAACTTAAACAACATGCAGAAAAATTAATACTTTTATCAGCAATAAAAGTTTCTCTCCATAAATATTCAGCTATTCCCAAAGAAAGATTAACTCTCTTCCCATAATCTTTTGTAAGTAAATCAACTTTATCAAAAAGATATCTATAGGCCTCTGTATACTCAATATTAAGCTCTCTTATGCTTTTCAAATCTTTCTTCTTAATAAACTCTACTAATTGTTCCAAATTCCTAAAACTATCTGCACCTTTAATTTCCCAGATACCCTTGTTAGAATATAAATTAAGATTATTTATCATACTCCTGATATCTGGGTGGTAAAGATTAACCAATTCTATCAAATCATCTATCTCATAGGTCACCTCCTCTTTTTTAAGAATACCACTAAGTAACTTTATAATATCTTTCTTATGCAAATTCCTAAACTCAATTAATTGACACCTACTACGAATAGGTTCAATAATCTTATTTAAATAATTACAAGTGATAATGAATCTGGTCTGAGCAGAATAAGTTTCCATAAGATTACGAAGTGAAGTTTGTGCCTCAAGAGTTAACATATCTGCCTCATCTAAAAAACAAATCTTCCACTTCTTCATACTATACATCATAGCAAACATCTTAACTTTCTCTCTAATAACATCTATCCCTCTCTCATCAGAAGCATTTAAAGTAATGCTGTCACAATCAAGTAGATTTAAGAATATTTTTGCTATTGTAGTCTTACCAGATCCAACATTCCCGGCCAAAATAAGATGTGGTATCTCTTGTTGTTTAACAAACCTCTTTAGAAGTTCTCTAGTATTTGGATCAAGCACCAGCTCATCTAACTGTTTTGGCCGGTACTTCTCCATCCAAAGAGAATCTTTCTGCACAGTATTTCCCATATTATTTCTCCACCTCTTGGAAAGGATTCAACGCAAAAGTATACATTTCCGAAGAAAAAATTATTGGCATATTTTTACGAATTTCCATAGTTATCTCTTCTTCATATGGAAGAACTTGTATAAATTTAGTAAGTATAGTTGGATGCAATTTCATACTAAAACTACTTTTAGATTTTGTTTTACCCAGAGGCACTATCCAGTTATGTTGAGTTTTGATCCCAACTAAAACAGTTACTTTACCTTTATCTACTGATAGAGTTACTGATTCAGGTGCATAAAGATTAATAGCAGTTATTAACACATCTAAATCTTTTTTATTAACAGGAATCTCAACAGCAGAAACAGATTGTATCTGCTTTAATACCTCATCTAAATTACTGATTGTAGATGAAATCGCATCTACATTACTTAATAAAAATTTTAATTCATTAGCCCCTTTCTTAAACACAAGATAATTGGCCACAACTGTACAATCTAACTCTTCATTTGATGCAAATACATTAGAGGCTGCTGCAGCAAGTGTTTTAATAAATAGATCTAAATCATAAATTCCCATTGGTTTACAACCACTCTCCCCAAGACCAAGATTACTTACAGAAAGTACCATTCTTGGAGCATCTGTAACACAAAAAGATAAATTTTCATCTAAAACCATCTCATTAATTAAACCACCCACCCTGGCCCTTTCTACATGCTTAATAAATTTCTCCGCATTCATTTTCATCTTTCTTCTCCTTTTTGTTAGTTATCCTCTACTATATAATAGCGTCCAGTTACCAATCTGTACACTTTTTACCAAAAATTCTTTATTTTCAGAACTTTAATATTATATTTCTTATTAAAGTATTCTTCCCCAAAGAACATTTTATCTATAAGTGCCTCAATAACATTAGTAGTTACTGCATTACCTAAAGTCTTATACCTTTGAGTATCACTCATAATAACTTCATTCCCATCCTTATCTATACCTTCGGCAGTCCATCCTGGTGGAAATCCTTGAAGTTTCTCACACTCCACAGGAGTTAACCTACGAATTTGCCCAGATACATTATTGATATTTTCCACACTCTTTAAAAATTCAGAACTACTGCCCGCCCTATTACCAGTCGCCTCTGTAATAGTACCCATTACTAAAGGTGGGCACATACTTATATCCTTATTGCCATCAGAAGTATGACTAGCGGCCAAAGTAGGTGAATTTCCACCCTTCCTAATTCTCAACCCCTCATCATTTCTAAAATCAGCAATCTGAATCTCTTGTTTCTTCTTTTTCTTTTTGGTAGTGATCCCCACATCTACTACAGCAGGTTTCTTCTTCTTATCTTTCCAACTTCCTTTTGATTTCTCCATCCCATCTCCTTTCTGGTCAATTATAACTTTTAATAAATGTGGTCCAGAACCATGTGTTCCTGGACAAACTGGTGGTGAAATCCCAGAAACATCATGCACACAATCTTGTTGGTGTTTACCATACTGTTTCTTTTTAATTTTCATCTTTTTTATTGATACCTTAAATAATCTCCCAGCTGCCCCATCTAAAGTAGGTGCAATAGCATCTTTAGCTTCAAACACACTTCCTGTTTGGCTATACCCTTGTTTTACTTTCCCAGTCTTATTCTTATGAACAACCTTTATTTTCATTTCTTCTTTTTCTGTTTAGTAACCACATACGATTCTTGTGATGATCCACCCCTACTAGCCTGAATTGCAGGAACCTTATTTGTTAATCTCCTTTTCCTACCTTTAGATCCTTCTCCGGCATGATGATTAAAATTATTTGGTGCAAGAATACATTTATCTTCTTTATGAGATTTAGTTATTACTCTTACATCACCTTTATCACTACACCTTACTATTGGTGCTGTTTCTTTCTTTTTAAATGGTGCATCACTTCTAGATGCCACTATTGGCATATTAGCTATACCACCTCTCTTACCAGTAGAAAAAGTGGGGCTTAATCCATCCTCACTAACCACAGATCCAGCTTGGCCACCACTTTTATAGATGTTACCTACTTTCTCAATCTTAACTATCTTAGGATCTTTGTAATCTCTGGCTCTTAATGCCCCCACATTATCAGTAAATCCAAATTCCATCGGTGAGGCACTACTTGCTTGTGCATTGTATTTTAAATCTTCTCCATCCTCTCTTTCAGATTCTGTTGCGCTTTCTCTGAGAGGAAATATTTGTTTGATACTGTCTCCTCTAAGATGTCCGACAATGAACACTCTTTCCCTATTCTGTGGTACTCCGAAGTCGCAACTATTGCAAACTTCGAATTGCCATACATACCCAAGGTCGGCAAAAACCCTAAGTATTGTCGTGAAAGTTTCTCCAGATTCGTGACTAAGTAAACCTTTGACATTCTCAAGGAGAAAATATCTGGGTCGTTTGTCGGCACAAATCCTAGCAATTTCATAGAATAACGTACCTCTGGTGTCCTGAAGTCCTCTACGCTTTCCAGCCATGCTAAATGATTGGCACGGAAATCCTCCCACCAAGAAGTCAAAGTCTGGTAATTCTTTAGTACTGATTTTGGTCGCATCGCCATAGTTTTTAACTCCTTTCCAATGTTTTTGGAAGATTTGGATTGCGTATTTATCGACTTCCGAGAAACCCACGCATTCCCATTTGCCCAATTCGTCCTTAATGTTGTTGAGTTCTTTTGATCTGCCGCCACTCTCCCGCTGTACGCATCGTAAATCACTACCTGATCCTTTCTTACCTTTCTGGTTTTGCCGGTTCCAGATTGACACTGCTTTTTCAATACCATATTCGAAACCTCCTATGCCCGAAAACATACTGAAATACCTCATTTCATCCCCTTTTTTATCCATTGTTTATAACCTGCATATAACTCATCAAAAGTTCTTGGCATAAATTTATTAACATCAACACCAACATTAATTAAATCTGTAAACCCCTCCCCCATTCTCTGTCGTTTAAACTTCCAATTTTGATGTACATGTCCCACAAAATTAATATCATAATTTACATCTGCCATCTCCGGCATATGAACAAGATTTATTCTCATTTTACCATATCCAATTACTAATCTTTCAATAATAGTTTTCATTGAATTATTTCTATCATGATTACCTTTAATAAAAATAATCTTTCCATTAAGTTGTGCTGCATAATCAGATGCCTTAAAATTTGCCCCTTCTCCCACTTTCCCACCAGGAGAATTCCTAAAACAAAAATCTCCTATATGAAACACAATATCCTCTTCTTTAACCCTCTCATTCCAATTTCGTATTAAAGTTTTATTCATCTGTTCCAAAGTTTTAAATGGTCGGTTACAATATTTTATTATATTCAAGTGGCCTAGTTAAAGATGCAGATCAGAAGTAAAGTAATATTTCATACTTTCCCCCCAAACTGCATCTGGCCAACCTCCTCAAGTAGCCTATGATTCATTTTATACTCTCCATTTTTAAATATAATAATTTTTGCTTTTAAAAGTTCATTAACAAACCCAAAAATATGTTTTGTTACTCGACCGTGTTCTCCACGATCTTTATACAACCATAAATTACTCTTTCTATTATCATCCCTAATAAAATTAATATGATGTACAACTTCTCCCTTTTTAAGAGGTCTACCAATAATATCAGACATAACTTTAATATGTTCCAATACATCATTATGACTATTACGATTTGGATGTGTATAATCTTTAATAAGTATATATCCATTTATATCGCTATGACCTTTCCCACGCCTACGAGATCGATACACTCGTTCTATAAACTCTGGAGTAAACTTACTTTTTGATTTTTCACCAATAATTTTCTTTGCCTGTTTTGTATGTTTTTTTCCTTTAAATGGATTAGAAACTTTCATTCTACAATTAACACATCTTTTTGATCTTCCATCAATCTTTACACCACAATCTTTACAATAATTACCAAATGCATACTTCCCGTGTCTAAAATTTGGATTTTTTCTTCCTTTACCACTCATATTATCCTCCTTAAATATAGATTAACATTTGAAACATAATCTATACTAACACAAGATACTGAATATACCAAATGAAAATCTAACATTTTATTTAAACTCCACTGCAAATTTCTCTTCTTTATAGATCTTATATCTCTGTTTAGAATGCTTCTCTAAATACTTTGATCCATAATCCATAAAATCATATATACAAACTACATTCTCACCTTTCTTTCTCCTCAAACTTCTACCCACTCTCTGGAGTACTTGCCGCCTAGATTTCTTCCCGGCCAACATAATCAATACTTCTATACGATTAATATCAATTCCTTCATCTATTATATTAGTAGATATAAGAATTTTAAGATTTCCTTCCTTAAAATTATCCAAAGCACTCTTCCTAATTTCTGAAGTTCCTGATATAAATTCCCCACTAATCTTATAAGATTCTAATAGTGCTTTAATCTCTCCCCCATGTGCAAGCATATCAACAACAATCAATACCGATTTACCTGGGTTCTCTTGTATAATATCCACTACTTTGGTATTTCTCTCAATATTATGAACGATACCTTTCTGAATTGATAGATCATAAACCTTTCTCATCAATTGTTTTCCATCATACTCCCCTAACTTTTCGGTAAGGATCTCTTTGGCCTCATCAAAAACTCCGAAGAGAAGTGGTCCAATATCCATTTCATACATAGTTACATGAGGTTTAGCAGATACCCCCAGAGTTATCAACTCATCATTAGTAATCTCAAATGCCACACTACCTAAATAAGATCTAATAAGCATACCTTTATGTGTACCCTCTTCTGCTATTGTTCCAGAAAATCCAAATCTATATACTGCCTTTATAGCAGATAACAAACTTTGAAGTGATTTAGAAACAGCATGGTGTGCCTCATCAACAATCACACACTGAACTGATTCAAAAAAATCTGTAATCTCTTGATCTGCACCCAACCTATTTAATAGAGTGGGTACCATTGCCACAGTTACTGGTTTAATTAAATGCCCCTTTGTAGAAGTAATTACCCCCACTTCTAACCCAGTTAAACCCTCAACCATTTCTTTAATCTGCCACAGAATCTCTTCTCTATGAATTAGAATTAATGTAGGTATAGGATTCATTTTTTTAATTATCCCAGAAAAAATTATAGTCTTACCGGCATTAGTTGCGGCCTGTACAATACAATTCTTATGTTTAAAACAATTAAGTATAGCAGTTTTCTGATAATCCCTAAGTTCTATTCCTTTCAACGTTGGTACAGTTTGATCAAACTTAGGGAACTTTCTATGATCAACTACATTAATCTTTTGATCTTCTCCATTTTTAATAACATAATCCAGTAATCCAACCGGGAATACTTTGGTTATTATGTTAAACATTTTCTTCTTACCATCCCACTGCTTTCTTCTATACAGAAGAGTATATTCTGCACCGGGAACTTTAAATGCCAGAATATCCCTCAACCACCTAAGTTCAGGTCTTTGTCCATCTACTTTACATATGCCTGGGTATATATCTATATTCATCTCTTACCCATCTTTATTTTAATTCTATCCTTTAAAGTAATTTCGGCTGCACTCTTCAATATATTCTTTAACTCTGCCGGATCTCTAACAAACACAGCATTTGGATCATCTTTCTGATTAAACATAACTATATTACTTTCAAACCCCTGTTTAACAATCTTATCATAAATATTAACTGCTTTCTTTGTGGCGTCACCATCAAGGCATACAACAAGTTTACTAAATCCTATTTCACCCATCTTTCTAATTTGTGCATCACTTAATACTGTTCCTAACAATACTATTGAAGTATACCCTAACTTATTAACTGAAATAGCATCCATAACTCCCTCGCATATATAGGCCACAGTTGTATGCACTTTACCTATGTAATAAGGAAGTATATTAGATTTATTTATATTCATATTATAATACTTACTTTTAGGTGTAATATCTCTTCCTACAATATAAACCAACTTGTTACCCTCATATAAAGGAAATATAATCTTATCTTTAAATTTACCTTTATCAGTAGTCATAATATTATACTTTACAATATCATGTTCTTCCAACCCCCTAGATTTAAAAAACTTACTATACCTCTTCCAAGACACTTTATAGAACGATTCTAATGATAACACATCAGTTTTGACTTCTTGTGGAACTACAGATACTTGCAGGCCGTCATCTTCAAATGGTAACTCTAGTTTACGAAATAATCTTTGGATCATACCAGCTGCATCACAGATCCAACAATGAAAAACCTTTTTCTCAATAGATACTTCCATATTGTAATTAGAATCCTCACAGAAAGGACACACCTTTAATACGATCTGCCCTTTCGTAAGTTTATGCTTACACCGCTTTGTTAAAGTATTATCCCACATATTAACCAGTTTTAATCTCTATACTTTCCCTCTCTGCCTCATGTACAGTTGTTACTCCAACAACCTTATCACCCGCATTTAACATAATACCCCTAACCCCCTTGCCACTTCTGTGAGAAGTTCTCACATTTTTACTCGGGAACTTTATAATCACACCTTGTTCTGTTACAATTACTATACAATCCACTTCCTACCTCCTTTTTAAATTATTTACACCTAATTCCACCGATAAAAACTTCTCCCCATCTTGTCTGGATTTTCTATAAATTTAGGTTCTTCACCAGTTAACACACACCTTACTGTTTCAACTCCATTATAAACTCCTGCCATATAACCAGAATCAATCTTAATTTTTTTAATCTTTAACAACAAATCAAGTGCCTCAATCAACTCTTTCTCATCTATCATCTCTCCCCCTACCTCCCTATGTTTTAATTTCTACTGTAGGTTCTTCTAACATACCCATTTTTCCGGCAAGATTAATATCCATAAATATCATCTTTTCAAAATCCAGATAACACTCAATACAAGTACCAGAAATATAATCCCTATTCTTAAGTGTAACCAATCTTGCCCTCTTCTGAGTTTTCTCATCATCTGTTTGATTTAATGCCAGAACAATATCAGCAACTTCAACCTTACCATACGATTCAGCTATATCTGCCTCTGTCATTTTAACTTTAGATAAAGCCTTCTTATTTGCTTGAGTTGCAGTAAGTACAGCCATATTCCTACGAAGTGCTATAGAACGAAGATCATCAGTAATATTTCTCAACTTATGCCTATACTCCATCTTATAATCTGCCTTACTTGGTCCCACTAAATCCAAATAATCTACAATTAACATATCTGGTGTAAAATCAAAATAAAACTTATACTGTTCTAATAAATTCTCTATTCCCTCTACTGTTATCGATTTAGAAGGGTAATAAATAATCCTACCTTTTGCCCTTGCCAAAGTAAAAAACTTATTGGCAGATTTACTAAGTACTTCTTCATCAAGCATTTCTTTCCTTGAAGCATATCCAATCCTACTGTATAACCTTTTAGCAACTGATTTTTCAGATAACTCCAAAGTTATATAAAGAACATTCTTCTGGCCGAGCATTGCGTTATACATCATATTAAGTAAAAAGAAACTCTTACCTTTTCCTGATGGTGCCATTACTATTGATATTTCATTAGTTCCAAATCCACCATATATCAATTTATCCAATGAATCCATACCACTTGAAATCTTTTCTGTAACATCGTGCCGGATTAGATTAACTACCTTAGAAACCTCAGTAACATCCACCCCAAGATTCTTAGGCACATTTTTACCCATTATTGTTCTCAACTCTTCCATCACATCCTCAAAACCGATATCCCCAACTCTATCGGCAGCCTTAAGAATAAACTTTACCATCTCAAAGTTCGTTAACTCCTTTTGAAGTTGATCTTTAAACACTTCCAAATCCACTTCCCCACTAATTTCTGAAATGTCTTTAAGTGCATCTTTATACTTCTGTAAATTATTCTCCTTCTCCTTCTCTGGCAACCTATCCAATAATAATTGAAGGCTATCAATATCAGGTATTTTTTTATACTTGGCCACAAATTTCTTTAAAATAATAAAAATATTTGAAAGAACCACATCCTTAAATATATCCCCATCAATCTGTTCCTCAAATTCAAAAAAGATCTCTTTGTTAGTTAACAACACCGAAAAAAAGAGTTTCCAATCCATTATCTCACCTTCCTTAAATCCACACTCGGAAATTGAATGATCTTACTTGCATGGAGACGAGATACAATATAATCTCCGAACATACGATCCATCTCGGCCAACAACTCCACAGATGTAAAATTAGATGTTGTAATCAAAAATTTACCACTATCATACCGATCAAGAAAAAGATCCCTAAGTATAGTTTGTTCTAAACTATTAGCTTTTAGTATCCTTTCTGATGCAGTAAAATCATCTAGGAAAATCCAACGTGCTGTAGTAATCCCGGACATTGCTGATCTAATTGGCACATTATCTTTAAACCCACTAATAATTTCTGCATTCAAAGAACCAAAAGTATAGAAAACTGCCCCATCCCCATGTGAGTACCCTAATTGATATATTAATGCTCTGTATAGGCCAACAAGGAAGTGTGTCTTGCCATTACCCGGTTGTCCCAATAAGAATACAAACTGTGGAAACTTTTTTGGTTCTTCCAAAAGGGTTTTGGCAAGACTAATCATAGTATCCCAAAATTTAGTTGTTCCAAATTTACCATATTTATTTTCAAAATTAAACAAATGACTACCTTTATGAACTATCGGAATTCCCGAAAGAGCATAGGAAGATTCTATTTTCTTAAATTCTTCTGACATAATTAAACTATACCTCTCTTAATCATCTCAACTACTCCCCACATCTCTTTATTATCACCCAGAGTATCATTATCTTTAAGTAGAGAAACAAACTTATCAAACCTCTCAGTTTTATTTGTTTCACCATACACCTTACAATAATATTTATTTAAAGTTCTCTCTAAATCTGTATACTGCCAAATTTGGTAATTTCCACCCTTTTTTTTAATTATAGGTAAATGAATAAAGAACTCTTTCATACTATGGATCTGAGGATAGTTCTTCCGATTGTGCCTAATAAAATTAGCCAACACACAAAAATACTTAAAATTATTATTATGTTCAAAAAAAGTATTCTTCATTACTTTTATATTACTTTGCAGCAAAATGCTTTTAAAAGAAAATGGAAAATCACTTGTTTTAACACCATGCATTAAATTCCAGTTATCTTCCACATTGTAAGCAAACTCAACATCATCATTATTAATATCCACCATAGGTTTTATATAACTATCAAAAAAATCTACTGCTCTAGTATACATTTTATTAAAGCTTATCTCTTTTGATACACACACAAAGAAAAATGCAAACTCATTTAATAATAGAAGTGTAGGCAGATTATGTAATCCTGCAAAATTAATCATCTTCTTTGTTACCAATTGAACTTTTGCCTTATGTTTATGCCCACCCACTAAACAAGGAACTTTGTAAAGGTTCCACAATCTAATGATCCTTTGTTCTAAAAATTTATCCTCTTGCATTTATCACCTCTACTATATAATAGCGTCCAGTTGCTGATCTGTTCACTTTATTTTCATTTTTCTATATTGTGCAGTTCATTGCATATAGGTTAGGTTCTTAATTACCTTTAGTTCATATTTACACATTTTATGCACCAACTTTGTTATACTTTTACACATTTTATGCACCCACTTTGTGGTAATATACGTTTTTTTGTGGTAGAACATATTGTAAGTATAGATAATATACACTTTTGTATAGTATCAGTAACTGGTCTATTTTGCATTCTTACTGCTGATTTGTCCCTATAAGTATTCATTTTTGATATTTTATTGTAAACTAATCGTCAATCCGAGTTTCTTTCGTATTGTCAACCTATTCATCTTCTCTAAACAACTCTTTAACATTATCAGGGTGAAATCCATAGGCGATTAAGAGCGTACCTAATTCTCTGTACACATTGTTTAAATCTATTTCGCTTGTCTTCTTCTCTACATAATATCCATCGTCTGATTCAATTCTTATTATCATTTAATACCTCTCTTTTTCTTGCGGTGATTAGACACGCTATTCTCCTTAATATTCACTTTTAGTGAACATTTATTCATTCTCATCTCCCCTCATTCTGAATATTTCTTCAAATC
>Ga0222628_1000324_pt1 | contig 21861 bp, 21 predicted proteins | sample AntAcemetageno95_FD_179860 | JGI IMG/M metagenome (GOLD analysis project Ga0222628, IMG submission 179860) | Saline water microbial communities from Ace Lake, Antarctica - #95 | ecosystem: Environmental > Aquatic > Non-marine Saline and Alkaline > Saline | place: Antarctica: Ace Lake | collected...
TTCAGGCTTCTTTAGGAATTGTAACCTGTTTCCCCTTGTAATATCCGCAATGGGGACATACGCGATGTGGTAATTTGGGCTCACTGCAGTTTGAGCATGTGATGAGACTGGCCAGCTTGGTTTTCCAATGGGTGCGGCGCCTGTCTCTTCTGGCCCGGGACGTTTTTCTTTTTGGTACAGCCACGAGTTAAATTCTCCTATTCATTGAACATATCTTTTAGCTTTGCCCAGCGATCATCCGGTTTCACCTCTGCCTCCAAACTTTTTTGAAGAATCTTTGCAGATTCACAGTCTGGTCCGCATACATGGGAGATAGGGATGGCCAGCAGCACGGTCTCAAGTACCAGGGGATAAAGATCAAACTCATTCTCATGGGGTTTGATCAAGATCATTTCCTCGGTTTCGTAATCGTCAAGGTAGTGCGTGTTGTACGTTAAGATGATCTCAAATTGTCCTTCGAGACTTTCTTTAAATTCTTCCATACCGGCTTGGCAAATAAATAGACCGCTACAAGTCAGCTGTCCACTGAGATATACATTCTGGTCTTGACGATCAACACTGAGCGTGAGTTTTAGATCGAGTGGTTTCCACCCAATCGTCTCATCGTGTTGCAATTGTGCAATGCTGTCAAAGATCTGTTCTGATCTGCCTCTAGGCAGTGTGTTCAATACTAACTTCATTGTCAAAGCCGCGCAATATAGATGGGAGTGGTTCGCATGTCAAACGTTTAACTCTCTGTGAAATCAGCAGCCTATCAGGGCTGCATGAGGGCTTCTATTTCGGAGATGGTGCGGGGAATTTCAGCGCTTAGAACCCGGCGTCCTCCTCGGGTAACCAACACGTCATCCTCGATGCGAACACCGATATTCCACCATTTGGAATCCACATCATCTGATTCAACGATATACAGCCCTGGTTCAACCGTGAGGACCATGCCAGCTCTCAGTTTTCGCTCCTGCTTGTCGCTCCTGTTATAGCCGCCAACATCATGGACATCCAGCCCCAGCCAGTGGCTGGTGCCGTGCATAAAGAATTTACGATAGGATTTGTTGCTTATAAGGGTGTCGACCTGACCCTCCAGTAGCCCCAATTCCACCAGCCCTGCAGTGAGCGTTCTAATGGCTGTATGATGTGGCTTTCGGAAGGATACGCCTGGCTTAATGCTCTCGATGGCAGCAGTTTGAGCATCAAGGACTAGCTGGTAAATAAGCGCTTGTTCAGGACTGAATACGCCATTGATGGGAACAGTTCGACTGATATCGGCAGAGTAGTAGTCCCATTCAGCGCCTACATCCAAGAGTAGCAGTGACCCTTGTTCAAGGGCTCCGTAATTGTCCTCATAATGTAGATAGGTTGCATTTTTACCCGCACCGACGATACTGGGAAAACCGAGACGTTGAACGCCTCTTTTCATGAAGCCATATTCGATCTCTGCCTGGACTTCATATTCAACGTTCAGGCTGGGAATCACTTTAAAGGTCTCGATCAGTGAGGCGCGCGTGATATCAATGGCCTGCTCCAGCATTTTGATCTCACTGTCTGATTTGATCAGGCGCTGTTCTTTCATCAAAGATGACGCTTCCTGAAGGATGGGAGGGGCTGCCCTGTGTGTTTCACGAGCCCGCAGCAGGACTTGCTCAAAGTTTCGATCATTCCCGTGGGAGTAAACCCAACGGTCATATCCCAGCCCCGTTTCGGAGAGCGTTTCGAAGAAATTGTCATAGGCTAAGGATCGATCGACTCCTTTAAGAGTTCTGGCTTCCGTTAAACCTTTTTTGGGTCCGGTCCAAACCTCAGTCTTGGGGACTCGTGGTGCTACAAAAAGGGTAACTTCTGCCTTGTCAGAGCCTTCGGGTTGCGGGGTGAGCAATAGGATGCAATGGGAGTCATCCCAGCCCGTCAAATAGATCAGGTCAGAATGTTGTCGATAGTCGTGATCCACATTCCCGTTCCGGCTAGTCGTTGGCGCGCTGTGAATAATTGCGCAGGCATTCAGCTCTCGGAGCTCATCCAGAAATACAGCCCGACGCTGGGCAAATTCATCCTCATAGAGTTGGCTCGGTTTGGTCATGGCTGGCAACCATGAAACCAGGAGCAGTATGGCTAATAAAGTGCGCATTAAATGAATCGTGGGCTATTCGATGATGCGGTAGTTAGATCGAGCGGTTTTGACACTCACAGCATTGAAGTGCCACCACTCTATGGATATCATTTGAAATCCAGCTTCAGTCATGGCAGTTCTCAGGATGATTCGATTTTTCATTTGTGATGGAGTGAGTTTGCCCTGTTCCAGAAACTTCTCTTCAAAGCGGGGTTGAGCCAGCTCTCCGAAGTAATCGAATTCTGTGCCCATATCAAGGGGTGTCCCGTCAAGCTTTGCCACGGTTAGGTCAATTGCAGAGCCAAAATTATGGACCGAACCACGATTTGGGTTGGCGACATAGTCTTGAGTATCAGTGCCAACCACAAGGGCCCACATCTTTCTTTGAATGGAACGGGGTCGGGCACCGTCATAAACCAAAAGGCTTAGGTCAGGGTACTTGGCTTGAAGGAAGGTTTGAGCCTTGGCCAGCTTGGCCGCCGCTTCTGGCTGGAGAAAACAAGCTTCAAGATCCCCATAGGTGTCCTCACCCAGAAAATTATCTGTGGAAGAGTATTTGAGATCAACCAGAATACCAGGAGACAGGGAATGAATATTGACCAGACCCTGTGCGATGAGCTGTTCCTCCAATTTGCCTGCTTTTTGACCCAGCAGGAGTGTGAGAGGCAGCAGGATTAGAGCAATTTTAGTCACAGCGATCAAGTTTTTCATGGCGTCAAGATAGAATATTGTTTCCCCATCTGCCAGTTTCTTACACGAGTCGGATCTTTGGTACAGTAAGATTTAAATTTTGCATCGATAAATCGGAAGGGTAAGTGCGCATCACGAAGGGGGTTTATCCCCAGGCGAGTTGTCTGTATGATTTCTGTGGGCAGGTATCCATCATGGCCGAGGATGAATCTCGATGGGGTTAATTGCTTATTGTTCCATTCAGGAACCTTGAGCCCTAAAGACTTGCAGGTCAAGGTTTGCCCTGCGCACAGTTTTTGTGGATCCCGCCAGCTACCATCTGCTTTGGGGTTGTTTGATTGCATAATTTTAAGAGAGTCGGTCTTAGCATTATTGGAGGCTACTGGGTAACTGGATTTGATAAGAACAGCATTCCCTTCACCCCTTGCAGAAAAATTCAACGAATCACCCCCTCTACTATAATACATATATATGGTGCCAGGTGACGCGAACAATGCCTGGCGTTTTTCCGTAAAGCCTAGCGCGGAATGACTGGCTTTTTCAGACAGGTAGTAGGCTTCAGTTTCAATGATCCGAGCCCTGAGCCAGATATCACCACTTTTAACCTGCAATATTTTTCCTAACAAGGCTATGGCCAGCTCCTGTGGGTCTCTATCGAAGAAAGTGGCGTTGAGGGATGTAAGGCTTGGACTCTGTAATGTATCAGGCATGATGACAAAAATAGTCACTCTCACAATTAGAAAAAGCTTTCTATCGTGTCTCAAAAGCGAGAACAGCCGCTAGCAACCTGTAAAATTTTTCCTGGCGTTGCTGGCAATCTTTTCCATAATCCTCTGAGAGCACACCATTGTGTTACTAAAGAACCCTTTTTGTTTCGCAATTACTGCAAAATTTGCCATGCAGGTCTTTTTGGCATAGCCTTTGTAAATACTGTATTCCAGAATACTGAAAAATGAAGATATCTGCCCATAGCCCCGACCCATCTGAATCTCTCTCCGAGCAAGAGTTGCTCACCCCGCGAGATGTTGCTCAGCTTTTGAGCCTTTCAGTTGAAAGCCTCCGACTTTACGAGAGGGAAGGTCTGTTGGTGCCCTATAAGCTATCTTCAGGTCACCGGCGCTATACGCAGAATGATGTTGATTGGATAGAATGTATTCAAAAGCAGATCCATGAGCACAAGCTCAATTTTGCAGGGATTCGATATTTACTGTCCATGCTTCCCTGTCACGAGATGAAGCCATGCTGTCTGGAAGACCGGGAAAATTGCCCGGCTGGGTCGAAGAGTTGTCGTCCCTGCTGGGATTTTGAAGGTACTCCCTGTCGGGAGAAGGGTGAAAATTGTAGAACCTGTGTGGTGTACCAACAGGTCCTTAATGTGGATAATCTAAAAGAAATACTATCGGTGAAATTCAAATGCGATTAATCAAAAGATTTGCTATTGCCATCCTGATGCTCCTCAGTGTTTTGTTCTGGAGCTGTGATCCAATTAATCCAGCAGAAGATGAGAACCTTGCAGACTACACTTGCGAAGGGTGTCATTCAGCAGGAGCTATCCTTACAAATGTGATCGATGCACTTGACCTTGAACCCCACGAAGAAGCTGCTGAAGCGCCTGGCTGAGGTGGCGGAGCAGTACCGTTGGTACTAAAGGACAAAATTTTAATCAGATTGAACGCTACCCGGAACGTGAATTCATTTCATGATATTGATCCAGTACACGCTGCCATTGGTTGTGCTGGTTGTCATGGCGGAAACTCTAATGTAGATGCGGCTGACGATACGACAGCATTTCGCATGGCCCATGACGGTATGCTAAGAGACCCCTCTGCCATTGGTGAGAATGGTTGTAGTGGCGGATCCTGCCATCAAGGAATTGTAGATCTCAATGCCACGAGCATTCATAGTAATCTCTGGGGTGAAAAATCACATGTCGCCAGAAGAAATGGCTACGAGACCTTTGAAGAATGCCCGGCTGAGATTCAAGACGGCTTCACAAAAGATTGTGCAAGTTGCCACACAACCTGTGGTCAGTGTCACATTAGTCGTCCCAATGCCGCCGGTGGTGGATTCTTGGAGCAACGAGTAGGATATAGCCACAAATTTATCAAAACGCCTGATGAGGCCAATGTCTGTACAGCCTGTCACGGTTCCCGTGTCGGTGATGATTGGAACGCCAATCAAGAACGGGTTCCCGGAAATGTACCTGACGTCCATAATGACTATGGCTACAGTTGCTTTGATTGCCACACTGAAAATTTACATGGTGACGGTGCTTCAGATGCTGAGTACACATCTCGCTATGAAGTAACTGACTTGCCTCAGTGTGTGGACTGTCATCAGATTGATCACGATGACAATGCTTATCATCAAGCGCATTGGCCCAATGCAGATATATCAGATGGCGTTGATCTCTCATGTTATGCCTGCCATTCCCAGCAGTACAATAACTGCAATACCTGTCATGCCGGGACTTGGAAATCAGAGTATGAATCGGACAATAGCGGAGAATATCGTGTATATCCACAATTCAAACTCGGTAAAAATCCGTATTATATGCAAGCAGGTCATCCCCACGCCAACTCTGACTGGGTTGCAGTAAGACACATTCCAGTATCTCCTGATGCCTTCCGGGCATGGGGTGTTGATATCATGCCAGATTATGATGTGATTGAAACCTGGAAATTTGCGAGCCCTCATAATATTCAGAGATGGACGGCTAGAACACTGGTGAATGAAGCCTGGGCCGAAAGCAATGATCAGCCGTACACAGCCAACAATTGTAATGACAACTGTCACATGCATGGCAACGTCGGCGCTTTGTTGCCCCGGCAGCTTGACCTTTATTTAATAAATGAGAACATGGAAAGTGATATAACCGGTGATGACCTGAGTGACGAGATTCCAGCCAATATCAAGGTTAGTCTTGGACGGGCAGATCTTGGTTATTGGGATGTCGGTAGTTATTGCTTCGCATGTCACGAACATGAAGATTAAAAACAAACACATAAAACCAAGTTTAAACAACCACGAGGAGGTATGATGAAACTTGATTGGAGACTAGTACTGGTATTGGTGCTCTCACTGGGAATGATGGTGAGTTGCGAAAGTACTGAAGATGATGATGAAGATGTAACCCCAGCATTCGAAGTGTTGACTGCGTATATGGCAGCCAATGACATGGATGCAACCACAGTCGTGTCAGGCTGGACTATTGCTGCATCGGCAGTGACTGGAAATGAAGCGAACTTTTTTATCGTTGATATCCGCGCTGCAGACAAATATGCTTTAGGTCACATTCCTGGCGCTGTCAACAGTGCCTATGGTGACATTGTAACCACGGTTGAAGCTGGAAACACCAGTGATCTGCCTGTTGTCGTGGCCTGCTATTCTGGTCAGTCAGCTGCCCACGCCGTTGTTGCCCTTCGGTTGAGTGGCTATACGGATGCAAAATCCCTACTGTTTGGGATGAGCAGCTGGGCTATGGCCTTTGATTCATGGTCAGGTAATGTTGCCAGTATTGCTGTTGACCATGCAAATTGGTCAATGGCTGCTGCTCCTGCTTTGCTTGCAGACAATGCCGATCCTGTGCTCAACACTGATCTAACTGATGGTGCTGCTATTCTGGCCGAGCGCGTGGATGCTATCCTCGCAGCTTTCAAGGGCACACCTGCAGCAACTATCCTTGATGCACCTGCAAACTATCAGATCAACAACTACTGGGGAGCCACAGATTACGATCACTATGGTCATATCGATGGTGCCTATCAGGTTACTCCGGGTACACTGACTATTGCTGACGATGGTTTGGATATCTTAGATCCTGCCATGACAATCGTGACCTATTGCTGGACTGGTCAGACTTCATCCATGATGACAGCCTGGTTAACAGCGCTTGGTTATGATGCCACCAGCCTTAAGTTTGGTGCAAACAGCATGATCTATAGCGCATTAGAATCACACAAGTGGTCTGCCTTAACAGCCGACCTTCCCATGGAATAATTGTCCATATAGTGAATCATTTGAATAAATCTTATTCAAACGGTATTATGCGAGGGAGTCGATTTCTAATCGGCTCCCTTCTATTCGTTAGCACGTGTTATGCGCAGCTAACACTACCTGGAAAGATTAATCCCCATCGAGCAGAAAGTTGCCAGAGCTGTCATATTGATGGCCAAAAACCTGCCGCAAATAATTTTATAGAAACCGCCTGCGATGACTGTCACACCCGTCAGGCCGTAAATAGTAAGATACATCAACTTGATAATATTAATGTCCAGGCCCAGGGCATATCCATACCAGCAGATTTCCCCATAAAAAAAGCTGGTGAATTTAGCTGTCTCACTTGTCACACCGTTGTGTGCAAAACAGACCGAGCGAATCAAACATTTTTAAGGGGTGGTCCCTACCAAACTGAGCTAGACTTTTGCTTCACTTGCCATGAAAAGTCGACCTATACCCCTCTCAATCCCCATATTCAGCTTCGTCAAAACGGAGCACTTGATGAATCTACTTGCTTACACTGCCACGTTGAGACTCCGGATGAGTCGTCCCTTTCGACTAAGAAATCGGAGATGCACCTAGAGATGACGCCCACCTGTAATAAATGTCATGCTCTACATCGCCACGAACAACAACATATTGGTAAATCGATTGATGCACAGAAGCGCATACTGGCAAAAACCGAGGCCAAATATGGTATTGCTTTTCCTGTCTCCGTTGAGAATACTATCCAATGTAATACATGTCATTATACCCATGAACGATCCGTTCTTCAGAAGGACAATGTGGTCTATGGCGAAGGGGGAGACAACGCCTGGTCTCTACGCCTGGCAAAAGAGCAACTCTGCTTTGCTTGCCATGATCTATAGAGGAAAACATGAAAGTAATTATGAATAGAAATCTCGAAAAAACGCTGATTAGGATAATCCTCCTATCCATGGCACTGCTTCTGACTACAGGCGTCTATGCGGATGAAGAGAATTGCATGAGCTGTCACCAATACAAGCTTTTCGGTCGCATGGATGAGAATGGGGATTTTCATAATTACTTCGTCGATGAATCTGCATTTCAGAATTCAGTGCATGGTCGCTTGAGCTGTTCTGCCTGCCACTCCGATGTGACCAATATTCCCCATTTACCTCAGCCCAAAGCCGTTGATTGTACTCAAGCATGCCACCTGGAAGATCCCTTTAGTGGTACACCCTTCAGTCACCAACCAGTGGCAGAAAAGCTAGCTGCCTCTGTACATGGCAAGAGCGATGTGGACTCCGACCCATTTAAGCCAGGGTGTAAAGGCTGTCACCTCAATCCCCAAAAAATTCATGTTGAAAGTGAAGTCTTTGCTGAGATTAATGAAACCTGTCTGAAGTGCCATCAGCCCAACGGGTTGGACTATGCCATTCAACACATGGAATTCCACTCTGGAAACAATGATTTCTGGACTCAAAAACGGAAAATGCTGATCTGTGCCAACTGTCATACCAACGAAGACATGGTTGGCGACATTTTTAAAGATGATATGGTAGCATCTTTCATGGATACCTATCATGGAGTTGGCTTTACCTTTGGTGATGAGCGCTTGCCGGTCTGCTCAGACTGTCATGACTATCATTCAGTATTTGTGGCTACAGACGTGCGTTCAACGGTTCATCCGCTACAAGTTGGAAAAACGTGCTCTGGAGTTGGCTGTCATGAAGGCGCCCGCGAAACTTTTGCTCTTGGTTCAATGCACAATCGCTATGAGGGCTGGCAAGCACAGACCCTTCGATGGATCAAGTATGGCTATTTTTTCCTCATCACCGGTGTGATTGGGTTCATGTTACTCCACAGCTTTCTTGATTTTATACGAGCTCGAGCCGAGCTAAAAAAACATCCCTTACCTCCACGGGAAGAGGTGCGCTTCTTCCTGCGCTTGAACAAAGCCGAACGAATCTCCCACATACTCGTTTTTGTTTCATTCACGGGCCTGGCCTTGTCAGGTTCCCTGCTTTGGATTCCACCTATAAACGATGTTTCCTGGATCCCATCCTGGTTATTTGCCAGTGAGTTACGACAATGGATTCATCGCTTCTTTGCCATTGTCTCAACGGTTGTCAGTGTGTACCACATTGGCTACGCACTCTTTACGGCAAGAGGCCGCCGCCAACTCTGGCTTATGGTTCCAAAACTTGTGGATGCTACGAACATGGTCCACAATATTGGCTATCTACTGCACCTGCGCAAAGAGCCGCCAAAGATGCCTTATTTCAATTATATGGAAAAAATGGAATATCTAGCCTTTGCCTGGGGTAGTGTGGTCATGACCGCCACTGGCTTGATTATGTGGCTGGAACATCTTGGACCAGTATTCTGGGTAGATGTTGCTCGATTGTTGCACAGTCTGGAAGCCATTCTGGCGGTGCTGGCGATCATCGTCTGGCACTTTTATCTTGTGCATTGGCGACCCGGTAAATTTCCCATGAGTCGGACTTGGGCTACTGGTTATATCTCCGAACATGAAGTTGAAGAAGAACACGGACTTGACGTTGACGAATTTACGGAGGAATACCATGCGTAGACGGTTTTTTGCCTTGGGGTATGTATTCTTTATTTTGCTGACTGTAACCGGTCTCATCATGGCTTTTTCTTTTTTCCAGCGACTGACCAATTCAAATATTGTTAACACGAGTGAACTCATCGATAGAGCTATGTCAGACACTGCTAGTATTAAAGCAGATCCTGCCTTTGTGATTGAAAATATTCAGAATGATTTGTCTGCCTCACTGGATAATTTTCATTTCTATCCAGAAGTGAATTTTGTCAAGAAAGCCCACCGGTCCAATTGTTTGACCTGTCATACCCCAATGCCCCATAATAAGAACACCGGCACGCGGGCTTTTCTCAATATGCATGGTGGCTTTATTGCTTGTGGTACCTGTCATAGCGATGGTGCCAAAGGAAGCTATCAATGGTATGATGTGGAGCGAAAGACCCTGGCTACAAGTCTGGTTGCTGACGTGCCGCTCATGGCAATCCAGATGGTGAAGGTAGTCGCAGGAAAACCGGGTTATGTTGGGCAGAATAATCCTAAATCAGTGGCACAATTAACAGCCGACGTCATAAATGATTCGAAACAGGCCGATGCGCTATGCAAGACAGAGTTTCGAAACAAGTTGGAGCAGGCTTTAAACTGTGACAATTGCCATTCCTCCAAAGCTGGGCTTCTTAACTGGAAAAAGTTGGGATATACTCCCGAAAGAGCTGACAAATTGGCAACCCTCAGTATTCCCAATGTGTTTCAGAAATATGATGAATTTTACATTCCGAGCTTCTAAGTAATGAAATTTATTCTTCAAACTGTCTTGTTGTTATCCGTGTTAGGTGCTTTAACGGGCGCAGAAATTGTGCATCGATATCCGACAGATATGACCCTCCCCACAGATGTTGCAGTTCTTGAGGATGGTCGGATTTGTGTAGCCGATGGCGTGAATGGACGCGTCTTGGTATTCAACCAGTCGGGAAAGCACCAGGATCTACGTTTTCCCGAAATGAAACGCCCCCTCGGTCTGGCTGCCGACCTGAACGGTGGATTATTGATTACTGATACTGAAGCACATGCCCTTTTTATTCTGGATAAATTCTTGAAGCTCACTATCAATATCCCGCTTGAAGTTTCTATCGACCCAACAGATGTTCTACCGGTAAACGACCTGCTATGGATAATTGACAATGATGGTCATCGGATCTTGATCGTGGATAGAAAGGGGAGCATTAAGCACACGCTTGGCAAAAAGGGGAGTGTTGGCCCGACCTTTAGTTATCCCTCGACCATTACTCTCGGAAAAGCAAATCAGATCTTTGTCTGTGATGTGCTGAATGGTCGATTACAACTTTTTAACACGGATCGCAGTTATCAGGGACAAATTGCTGACTGGGGAATTACACCTGGTTTCCTTTTTAGGCCTAAAGGGGTTGCCAGTCGAGAAGATGGTCGAATTGCTGTGAGTGATAGTTTTACAGGAACACTTCAGACTTTTTCATCCCAGAGTAGCCAGGGTAAAATGATTGTGGATGCTTCAAAAAAACCAATAAGATTTAAAAACCCAACAGGGGTCTGCTGGGGTAAATCCAATGTGCTTTGGGTTGTCGAAAGTGCGACGGGCTCATTAATCGGAGTGCAGGTACCTTAATGACACGGAGATATTGGACTCTCGCTTTACTGTTGATCCTTATGCCAGCGCTCTTGAGTGCTCAGAAGGCTCGTAAAAGAAATGATGAAAAAGAATGTGGCATCTGTCATGTTCAATGGCATCCTGATCGCACTGCCGAAGGCAACCTAATCCCCTCATTAGAGACCAGCACCCGTATTGATGGTCGGGCGGCTGTGGTCAGTCATAAGCAAATGTGTCTTTCCTGCCATGATGGCTATGTTAAAGATTCAAGAGAAGTATTTGGCTCATCCAATCATCAAGGTGATATGGATAAAGGACATTTAACAATCCAAGGGCTGCCACTGGGAACCAAAGGACAAATTTATTGTGGCACCTGTCACACACCCCATGCTTTGAAGCCTAATAAGCCAGGTGGTCTGGCACCCTTCCTCAGAAAACCAGCGCTTACTTCTGACCTTTGTCTTAATTGTCATTCATCCAATGGCAAAGACCATGGCAATCATCCCCTCAAAATTAAGTTGGCTAAAGGCCAAAAGGTCCCTGCTGGTGGCAAAATAGGTCCAGATGGTACCATTGAATGCCTTACCTGCCATCCTATCCATGGCGACCGACCCACACTCTCTGTTGTAGGTCAGGATCGCAAGGATCTCTGTATTTCATGTCATGAGCAATATTTTCAGATTGAACTCACAGATCATGACCTTCCCACAACCCTGGCCAAATCAGGAACCGTCATTGGACCAAATTTAGCAGGACAGGATGTTTGTGCTTCCTGCCATAAAACTCACAATGGATTGGGCAAAACCATGTGGAGTCAGGCCGTTGAATTGTCAGGCGGCAAAAATGCCTACTGTATTTCCTGTCACGTCAAAGGTGGGCTGGCCCAGCAAAAAAGCTTCAATCATAAAGGGCATACCACACGAGGAGTCACGATCAAGCAGGCTGTACCTGCACTTGGAATTAAAGCTGGAGACAAACTATTGTGTATCAGCTGCCATGACCCCCACCAGTGGGAATACTCAAAAAAGCATGCAGTTTCTAAGAAGAACGAAGAAGGAACTGAATATACATCCTTTCTGAAGTTGCCAGATGATGCCAGCGGTCAGCTCTGTGTAGCCTGTCATGTTAAGCAGAAATCTATTGCTCAGTCTGATCATAGCGTCAGTCGTGAGGGCTTTCAGCAGCATTTCAAAGCAGAGAAAATATTTAAGGGTCAGTGCTCAGTTTGTCATAATACCCACGGTGGTGACTGGAAAGCGAGCAACCAAGATCGTAATCGAACCCTCTGTGAATCCTGTCATACTGGCGATCATTACCCCAGCACAATCGGCGGCTTTGATCATCCAATGGGCATGGTTCTAGATGGCAGCACGGCTTTACCTGGTTTTAAAGGGAAGATGACGTGTACCACTTGTCATGACCCCCATGTTTGGGGTAAATCCCATGGTGAATCCTTGACCGCTGATCTTGACGGAACTGATGCAAATTCCTTCTTGCGGGTCAGTAACTGGCCAGAACCAAAGTTATGTCTCACTTGCCATGAGGAGCAATCCAGTATTCTGGGAACTGATCACGATTTGACATCAGGTACGCACAGCGCCTGCTCATTCTGTCACTCCACCCACAATGCAGCAAATCCTTATGGATTGGTGAATGCATGGGATGAAAATGCAGGAACCACCCTCAACGAGCAGATTTGTTTTGCCTGTCACCAAACGGGTGAGAGTGGGTCGGAAAAAATACCGGGCTCTTGGAATCATCCCCGGGAATATGGAACCATTTCACATCCGGTCCGCGGGACTGGAACGTGGAAGGACTTCCCGCTGTTTAGTGTGGATGCTCCTGCCGAAACGGTGGGATTTATCGATTGTTTTACTTGTCACGATCCACATCGTTGGTCGTTTGACCCTGATAACCTGGTGAAATCAGGTGAAAATGAGGAAGGGAATTACATGACGTCCTTCTTACGTAATCCTAGCCATAAGACGCTGTGTACGGATTGTCATGGGGCCAATACACTCTGGAAATTCAACTATTATCATGATCCAGTGAAGAGGAAACGCTACTAGTATGCGGTTACAACGGTCTGTTCCCATGGGATTGGTATTATTCGTTCTTATCGGCTTAACTGGCTGTGCATCCAATCCGCAGAAAGGCAAGGTTCTTCACTTTCCGGCGGAGTTGGCAAGCCCCTATCTCTCCCTCGTCCAGATCATTTCTGGAGATACTGCTCCAACTACTGGGCTTCTGTCTAAGGTTTCCAGGCTACTCTTTGGTAGTAGTGCTAGCTATCGCTTGGATCAACCCACAGATATGACTGTGGACTCCCAAGGTCGCCTGCTCATTGTAGACTCAGGGACGAGTATCATCCACCGATTTATTCGGGAGGATGGAATCTGGCAGTATGAGAGAAATTTTCAGATCAGCGAGCTGAGTCATCCCATCGCCATTGCATCGGGAAATGAACACCTTTTTATAAGTGACCTACAAACTGGCAAAGTGTTTATTCTTGATGAAGATCTTAAAATCAAAATTCAGCTAAAGGATAGTACCTTTGATCGGCCAGGCGATCTCTGTTATGATGGTCTCAACAAGCGGATTCTGATTTCAGATCCTGCTGCCGGTCGTGTATATATTTATACACTTCAGGGTGAAAAGCTGGGAGAACTGGGCGGGGCATTAGGAGGGGCTGGCTCTCTACAGAGTCCTGTTTCAGTTGCAGTTAACGCCAGTACGGGATCTATTTTTGTCTTGGATGGATTGGCTAGGAAAGTGAAACAATTCGGCAGCGACCTATCCTATAGCTCCAGTTTTGGTCAGTATGACCAAGTGCCTGGCAGTTTTGCTTTCCCTAAAGATATTACCCAAAGCACAGATGGGGTTTTGTTCGTATCTGATGCTGCATTCGGAAATATCCAAATGTTCGACCCCTCGGGCGCCCTCCTGTATTTTTTTGGTGAAAATGGTACTGATCCGGGTCAGTTTCTCATGCCCCGAAATCTTCATCTGGATGCCGATCAGTATCTGTACATTGCTGATCCCTACAATAATCGCGTGCAGATATTTCAATATCATGCCCAACCATAAACGATATTCAAAATGAACAGTCGCCCTATGCGCAAAAATCAATTACTAAGTCTTTCACTCATGCTGGTGCTTTGCTCCACATCTTTCGCGCAATCCCTTCAAACAACTGGTAGAATTGAGGGAAGAATTGGGCTGATCCCATCCATGCAGGACGATTCACAAAACATGGTCCATATGGAACGTATTCACTTCGGGTTGCAACAAGAATTTGACTTCCTCTCGATGAACTATGAGATATCTGGCGGTGGCATTGCCCAGGGATCTTCTGATCTTGGAGGCTCCAGACTTCTGCCAGAGTATCACGCCCAGGCACAATTCGTCCCCGTGGGTAGAATGAAGATAGAACTCTTTAGCTATTCACAGCTTAGAAATCCCATGCAGATTGCCCGGGATACTTTGATCCAGCATGAACAGGTCAATGGCCTTCAGATCGAGTCCCCGCTCCCAGGGGCTGGTAGAATTCTGGCTGGTTTTGGGTCACGATCGGCCAGTAGAGATGATAGCACCATCGCCAATCAATTCTATAAACTGCAACTGGAACAGAAACTGTTGGGGATGAGAATTCGGCTAAGGGGTGAGAAGGATGTGTTTTCAAAGGGTGTCGCTGATAGAGATGAGGATCGCTCCAATCTGGCACTCCAATGGTATGGCAGCCCGTTAAAAAATCTGAGCTGGACCAGTGTCAATTCAGTCTACAGCTATGCCGGGAATCAATATTGGCGGATTTATCAACGACTAAATTATAAGCTCTCTGAAAAATCAACTATTTGGAGTCATGTTAGAAATCAACAGGCTGCCTATAATGGCACATATCTCAACACTCAGAGTTTTGATCTGGATTTTCGGCGCAAGCTAGGAACTCATTTTGTTGGGCAGATAGTCACCGAGGGTCGCAAAGTCAAACCTCTGGAAGGTGACCCGCTGTACCATTGGCGAGCATATTCTGCAGGAGTACATTGGCGTTTCGGTGAAGAAAGATCAGCCGTTGGTTTATTCCAGACCGGTTTCAAGGAATCCTACCGCTTTGGCTCAGGTCTGAATTTGCGCTTTGAGTTGGAAGAACGACTTCCACTGCTACAGAACAGGTTACTTTCTTTGCGGCTTAGTGATTACGCCGCGGGTGAGTACTTCATTCGGATGGATGACGATCAAGGTGATCCGAAGTACGATATGGATCATGAAGTCCGATTGAATCTGGACCTATTCCCCGGTCGCAGAGTCCAATTGGCCAATACCTTTAAATTGATGAATCACCTCGGCGCTGATCTGGACTTCTCTACAGATACCCTGCGGAATGCCATTACTCACAACATTCAGTTAAAATATACCCAACGAAAACTGAGAGCCTCTCTTGATCATTTGACCATTAATGAGCTGGGAGATAATAAGGATACAAGGCTACATCTGAATACCCGCGCGTCCTATCAGCTTGCATCTGGTCGCAGTTTGAATTGGCATAGTATGTATCGTTATCAATCTGAGCTATACCCCGACTATTTATGGCTAAATGCCTTTGTGAAAATCAATCTCAAATATTTTAACTGGGCACTTGAAGTACAAGCCCAGGGAGCTCCTGATAAGGTGTTGGACGAGAATTTATCCGTGTGGATGCGGTTTGTGAGGCAGCTATGAAACAAGTAATTGTGTTCCTGCTATCTGCTGCATTTTCCCTGAGTAGTCTGGCTCAAACGCTGGATGATATTGAATCAAAAGGAAAGATTGCCAATACTCCTCATAATTTGACTGCCTCCAAAGCCACCCAATCAAGCAAAGAGCTTGTCCTTACGGACTATTCCCTATGTCGATCCTGCCATGTTCCTCACAAAGCCAAGGCCGTAGAACCACTTTGGTTTCGCAAAGGTGGCGTGAGTTCCTTTGAAATGGACAAAGCGTTGAGTGGGCGTGATGATCACATTCATCCGCTTGATCCTGGAAGTCGGAGCTGTTTAGCTTGCCACGATGGTGGGCTGGCCCCAGCCTTTCCGCACCGTAATGAAGAACTTACAGGTCAAGTCAATCTTCCCACTGGTGACAATCAAGCACCACCCAATTATAATTTGCATCTATTCAAATTTCCCTCACATGGTCTTGAGATTAGTCCACCGGATGAAAGTTCTGCTCTGAGTGGATTTTCAGAGAACAATGAAGTTGGTTGTATCACCTGTCATGATCCCCACAATAACGAGAGAGGGAACTTTCTTCGGGTATCAAATGAGGGCTCAGCAATTTGTCTTGAATGCCATGACATGCAAAACTGGGGTCAATCAACCCACGGAAATCCTCAAAATCCATTACACGCGGGATTAGAGGAAATGGCCTGTAATCAATGCCATGAAATTCACACCATGCCTGCCAACGCCAAATTGTTGCGAACGGATGAGAATTCATTATGCCTGGGTTGTCACGATGGAAGTTCAGATGCTGAACATGAAGTTGCCAGTCTTCTGAATCTGGAAGAAACATTCGAAAAACCATTCACCCACCCCATTCGTGTTAATCCCGATTATTCTAACATGGGCTATGACAGCATGGAGAAAACTCCCTGGAATTATGGACTGGCTGATGATCGCAGGGTGAGCTGTGGCGATTGTCATAATCCCCATGCCGCGACCCAGGGTATGATCTCGCCTGCCCTCGATGGGAGTTTGGCTTTTATGCGGGGCGTGGATGCCAATGGCTTTAGCAAATCCTTTGCAGATCGCGAATATGAATTGTGCTATAAATGCCATGGTCAGAATCAAAATCTAAGTTCTGGAAGTGATATCTCAGCCTTGCTTAATTTGTCGAACCGCAGCTTCCATCCCGTTGAGACCGTCGGTATGAGTCTTAATGTCCCCAGCCTCAAAGCTGACTGGAGCGAACAATCACTTATGACCTGCTCGGACTGCCATGGCAACGATGATCCCCAGGGTCCTAAAGGTCCCCATGGTTCAAGTATACCAAATATTTTGAAAGCTGCTTATACAGAGGCCCCTTTTGCCTCCACGTCTGAAATGGCCCTTTGTCTGACATGTCACGACCAGCGGATTATCCTGGGTAATGACGGCTTCAAATTTCACAGGCTTCACATTGAGCGAGCTGGTTATAGCTGTTCTGCCTGTCACAATCCCCACGGCAGCGTTGAACACGTTGGTTTACTGGATTTGGATCAAATGCACATCACCAGTTTAGCAGGGGTTAAAGCGATTGAAATCACTGAACCTGGTCACGGAACTTGCACCCTCAAATGTCACGATGTGACCCATAATCTTGAGGTGTATTAAACCTCCCAACCCAGGTAACACATCAATAATGTTTTAAACGAGCTCAAATCCGCTACGATTTGAGCTTTTGGTTTCCAAGGGGGAGGGAGTGAGACCTCCTTGGGATTATAGGCCAAGTCCTGATGCAGGCTAGGCGCACAACACCCCAAAAATATTCCAGAAATAAAAACGGCTGACTCAAACCAGAATCAGCCGTAAAATACGTGATTATTTTCTGCCAAACTTATGGAATTATCGTACCTGGAATAAATTGCGGAAAAACCATATCTTCGTCATGACAATCCACACAACTAGGAACGACATCGTATTTATCATCGATATGACATTCGTAACAGTCAATCTCGATATGATCATCATTGAGCTCAACACCAGTGATCTGGTGATCAAATTCACCGACCTCGAAGTTGGAGTGACAGTCGATACACGATGGGTCTAGTGCTGAAACAGGTGCAGTTCCCTCATGGCAACTCTGACAGGCAAGCTCGGCGTGATATCGATTGAGTGGCCAGCCAGTAAGAGCATGGGTGAATCCTGCTGATGGGGTAGCGCGGTGACAATAGCTACATTTATCATCATGGCTTGTATCATGGCACTTACTACAAGGACTGTGGTGCAAATTGAGTGTCATAACTTTCCTTGCCGGGGGCGGTGTGCTGTTATGACAAGAGGCACAGTTGGTCTGACGATGACAGTGTTCACATTTATAGCGGTAGAGGTTTACGTGTTGCTTATGCTGAAAACGAACGGGCTTTTCTTGCGCTTCTGGCCGGACAAAATGAAAGATATCTGGCACAATGATCTCTTGGTGCTTGTGTGCTAGTATGTCGGTAGCATCCAGCGATCTACGTTTGTTTAGACGCCACTTCTTTTGGATGTGACACGTCTCGCACACATGGTCCGCCATCCAACCCTGGTGACAATTCAGGCAGTTTCGATGATAAGCCCCATTGATAGTTGGCATGGACATGGAAGATTTGTCTTCCTCCTGAACATGACAAGTCACACACGGCTGGTATACCTCATCCTGGGCATTATGATGACAGGTTACGCACCCATCTCCTGGATTGGTCATTTCTGCATGAAGTTTGTGGTCGAAGACAACCGGTTTGAAAATATTCTCCAGCAGCCCTATCTCAATCTTGTCAGGAATGTCTTGTGGAGATGAACCTGGTTGCGCAAGTCCAAAACCTGACAGGGCCAGCAGAAGAATGATTCTACGATACATGTGCATCCAGGCTTATTGCTGAGGAACTGGGTGAGAGACTTCTTTAACCCGAACAGCAAAATCAAATGGCTTATAGGTCGGTGATTTAGGATTGTGACAGACGGTGCAGGTCTTTTCAGTAATTTTTAACATACCCAAACCACTACCGTCAATACTACCGTCAGCAATACCAATCATATTCTTTTTGGATTTGTAAAGGCTGCCTGGACCATGACATGATTCACACCCGATACGACCAAGATCTGAGTTCGTTTTTTCTTCGCGGGTGTTACTGGGATCAACATCCAAAGAGTAACCTGTCTCATTAGCCCATCCGGTCACGTGGCAAACCAAACACTCTGGAGCTGAAACAGCATCAACTTTTAGACCCCTCTTTTTAGCGATAGCTTTGGCAGCATCGGTTTTCAAAGTTTCAAGGGATGAAACATGGGAGCCCTTAAGCCAGATGTCATACTGGGCACCTATATCAGCTTTATTGTGACAGGTTTTGCACTTATCTGATCCTACGTACTCGGGGCTCTTTGCTTGGGCCATCATAGAGATGGAAACACAGCACAGGAGCAAAATGATTAAACGCTTCATTGCAAAATCCTTTCGGAGAAGGGTTGATTTCACACACTTACATGACTAAAGCACGTGTAAGAGCTATGGTCCGTCTCTATAGTGCATGATCAAAAGCAAATAAGTATACACCAAAAAATATGCCAAATAGCAGGCAATAATGACCCTATGTGTCTATCTAGTGATTACAGCCCATTATATGATCTAGACTTACAAATATATTATTACATAAAAAGCAACTATCAACAAAAAGTATTATATGCTATATTTAAGCAGCATAGAATTATTATTGTACGATACTTAACATAGGAGTTAGTATGAGAATTGGAATAGCATCGGATGACCAGGTATCTATCGCCAGTCATTTTGGTCGGACAAAGGGCTTTATCATTGCTGAAGTTGAAGAGGGCAAGATTGTCAGTAAAGAATATCGGTTGAATGGTTTTAGCCATCATGCCCAAGGAGATCACCAACATGCTGAGCCGCATGAGAAGAAAGAGCACGGTCATTCCCACACTGCCATCATACAGGCCTTATCGGACTGTCAGACGGTGATTGCAAGAGGTATGGGACACCGTATATATGAAGACCTGCGAGCCGCGAATATTCTAGCCACCATCACGAATGAGGAGACTGTTGAATCAGCAATTGAAGCCTATTTGGCTGGATCTCTTGAGGATCATCCTGAAAGAGGCTGCCAGCATTAGTGTCTAAGAATTTGGGTCCAAGATCAACCCTGCTAGGCTACCTGCCATCTGAATGATGTACTTTTGGCTATGGAGACGAAAGACTCTAGCCCCGGATTCGGACCCATGAAGTGAATCAGAATCATAAATCATCGCTTTGACCTCAGGCTTAAAATTAACTTGCAAAAGGTGACAGAAACAATCATCTTAAGCCTGAAACATTTAGGAATAAGGTAAAAAATATATGGTACAATTAAGTCAAGTGGCAGCAGATAAGATTAAAGTTCTCATTAGTGAGCAGAATTTAACTGATCAGGGCGGATTGCGGATCTACGCAAATTCTGGCTGTTGCTCAAATAGTTCTTACGGTATGGCTCTCGAAGCAAATCAAAAACCCGAAGACAATGTCTTTGAATCAATGGGTGTGAAGGTTCTCGTGGATCCTGCCAGCTTTGCACAGCTTGAAGGTGCAAGCGTAGAATACTACAAGGATGAGAATGCTGAAGGGTTTACTATAAATAAACCCCACGCACAATCAAACTGTGGATGCGGTGGCAGTTGCAACTGCTGACATCGTAACTCTCCTCGACCAAGACCCCGGCTCATCACCGGGGTTTTTTTTATTTTAAAATTGCAAATTTTTAAAATAACCACGGCGTAGCCCATGTGGGCGAAGACGGATAAAACCCTGCTTAAAGTCAAATTAACTTGCTGTTTGTAAGCCGTCATTTCCTCTGTTTAAAACATATAGATTCGCAAATAACCACAGGATAGCATCTCAGTCATCGGCTCTGCCCTTACAGCGATAATTATTCAATACTACAATCGGATTCAACCAGTCCTAAGTTTTGATTAGGCGTCACTTTAGTGGATTATTTTCAATATTGGAGCAAAATGAGTTTGGTTTCATTGATTTTACAGTTTCATTGCAATTAGAACTGCAAGAATGTTGTTCAGCGCTACAGAAATACCCATTACGCCATGCATAAGTTTTATTAGCTCGACCAATCGTCGCTTTGACAGGGGATATTCAGTCTTAGATTAGTGGTATGGACGAAAACTATACAGAAGCACCAGAACTAGACTGGATTGGAACCTTAAAACGGAATCCGATCCACATGATGTTAGAGTCAGCAAGCCTACCCATTCGTTATGGTGTTTTGCTGGAGATCCTTGATGATACCAGTTCTGATGATGTCCTGGCCCTTCAAAATAATCTTCGCAAGCATCAGCCCCGCAGAAAACGCATGGCCGAACAGGATGATAAAGGTCTCTGGCCACTTGACCCTGCTACAGACAAATTAGAAATCAATCAAAAAAAAACCCTTCAGTTGATCCATCAGTTGGAAGTCTTACATGAACTCGTTGATTTCGCCGTGACCAAAAAGTCGGAAAAGGCTATTTTGGGAATGCGCGAAATTATTCGTCTCATTGCTGAGAATCAGTTTACTCTGAGACTACACCACTTGAGCCAGGCTATCTATCTCGGCATTGAAATGGGCTTAGAGGGAAATCCAATCATCAAAGATTTGATTCGGGACATCCTGAAAAAGCAGAACTCTGACGGAGGCTGGTCCAGTTTGGAGTCCGAGCAGGATTCATGTATTTGGAGCAGTATGTTCTTTCTCTGGTGCATGGGGCATTCTGAGAAGTTCAAGAAAAATCGCGGGCTCAAAAAGGGCTTGGCCTATCTACGAGAGAATGCTCTCCAGGCAGATAAAAGCCAGCTTGTGCCTGGTATGCAAGCCTGGGATACATTGACTTCCGGAACCTCGGGGATGGGTATCCTCTCAGGCGGTTCGTTGCGCCTACTGGAAGTAGAAATGCTGTTTGATGGGGGTCAGCGTGATCGGAAAACTGAAAAAAAAGTGGACTGGTTGATTGACCAGCAACTCAAAACCGGTCTTTGGCCAAGCATCATTGGTCGGGATAGACGTGGTGACCACATGGTGACCTTGCGCGCCCTAAGGGTATTGAAACATTTTCAATCCTTACGAGTACGTGAGACTCAAGATTATGACGATTAGATACAATTATAGATATTAGAATTCGGAGCAGATATGACTGAAATTATTCCAAACAACACCCTACCCGTAAT
>Ga0222628_1000325_pt1 | contig 21825 bp, 20 predicted proteins | sample AntAcemetageno95_FD_179860 | JGI IMG/M metagenome (GOLD analysis project Ga0222628, IMG submission 179860) | Saline water microbial communities from Ace Lake, Antarctica - #95 | ecosystem: Environmental > Aquatic > Non-marine Saline and Alkaline > Saline | place: Antarctica: Ace Lake | collected...
GAATTACTCACCTACAAAGGGGTTCGTAAGCACAAAGACAACCGAAAAAAAGGAATAGTTATTAGTGAGGGCAGGCAAAAGAAGTTAGAGATAGAGGTTAAGATACTGACAGCAAAGCACCGTAAACAAATAGGCGAACTGATTGAGTATCAAGAACACCAAGACGAGATGGTTGAACTACTACAGCATTTTACAACAGCCCTAGATTTCTTTTTAAACGAAACCAGACTTGTCAAGGACGAGCGGCTATTAAAAATAGCAGAGACGATAAGGGATAGAACAATATTAAGATTAAAAAACATATTAGAAAATAAAGTGGAAAGTAGTTCGTCAAGTGAGGATAAGAATGCAACAAAGGACAATAAACAAATTAGTCCAATACCTAATACCCAGAGATAATCGTAACATCTGGCAGTGGGCAGAGTCAGACGATGGTATAGATTTCTCTCGTGTTGTTACTTACGACTGTTCCTATAAACGGAAGTTCTCAATTGATTTATTACCTTTTTGGAAAGAGCCCCTGAATAATGTATTAGATTTAAATTGCAGGGAACAGATAATTCTAAAGCCAGCTCGTGCAGGGGGCAGTATGACTTTACTTGAGACAACAATGCGACACTCAATTGCCTGCCGTCCACAATCTATTTTATATATAACTGGTAGTAAAGAGTCTGCCGAAAGCTTCTTTAAGTTAAGGATTTGCAAAGGAATGAAACTATCTCCTATAACAGAAGCTAAATATAAAGCAGCCAAAGTATATGATACTACCATCTTATTCCCCGACTCCCGATTAATGGCAACCTATCCAGGTAATAAGATGTTTGGCAAGAGTGACGCTTGGAGTCTTATCCTGGCTGATGAGATAAGTGCATATTTTGATCCTGCAGCTATTGCAGCTCTCAGAACTCGTCAAGTAACCGTTCCCTTCTCTCATCTAATATTAATTAGTAGTCCTGACGCCAATCAACCTAGGAACTCAAATGATGATCCAATTCACATAGAATATGAAAAAGGCGATATGAGGGAATGGTTCTGTAAAGATCCAAAAACTGGTAATAAGTTTGTCTTCAAAATGGGCAGTCGCAAAGGCAATGAACCAGGATTAAAGATTAGCCAAGACGCAAAGAACAAGGATGGTAGTTGGAATATGAATACCGTGAGAAGAGATGTCTACTTCTTAACCCCAGACAAAACTAGGATATATGAGAAGAACAGAATGGATGTTGTCCGAACTGGCAAGTGGATACCAACCAGAAAAGATATGGAAAATGTTGAGCCAAATAGAAAGTCATATCATCTAAACGCTTTTTTGATGCCTTGGATTACTCTTGGAGAGTTGGCTTGTAGATGGATAGAGGCAGTGGAAACTTCTAAGTCAGAGGTTAGAAGTTTTATTATGAACTACCTAGCGGAACCATATTATGAGAGTAAGATCCAGTTGAGAGGTAACGAGGTTATCTATGATAGGTGTGGAAATTATAAAAAGAACGACAACCTATTGACGATTGACGAATACAAAAGTAAGTATGAGATATTAATTAAAGACTATAAAGAAAAGAACAAAGACAAAGAGAAGGTAACGCCTAACCCAGTTCTAATTCTAACGGGTGATGTCCAGAAAACCAACCTCTATGCCTTGGCAAGATTGTGGTTTAACAATGGTGATAGTTATCTAATAGACTGGGCTTCCGTTCCTACCTTCTCAGATTATGTAGCCTTTGATGAGAGATTAAAACCCTACTACTGCGGCATTGATATTAACTATCGTGATCGGGCGGCGGAGGCTACTGATATTTGCTGGAAACATAGGATGATTGCTATGGTGGGTAGTAAAGCCAGAATGAAAAACCGTATAGACATAACCTTGGTTGACCCATATCAGGGCACTAAGTATGGTGGTAAACACAAGATAACCCAGATTATGTTTGATAGTTCATTTTTTAAAGATTTGTTATTTGAATTAATTAACAACCAAAGAAAGAACCAATGGTATATCTATGACAGTCCAGAGAACGAGTATGTCCAACAGTTAAACTCAGAGCGTAAGATTGACGGCAAGTGGGAGCAGATTAAAAACGACAACCATGCATTAGACTGTGAGATAGAGAGTTTAGTAATCGCATACCACCTAGGATTTATCAACCCCCAAATAGGAGAGACATAATGGAACCAATAAGTGTGTTAAGGAAATGGTTCAAGAAACATAAGAGCCCAATACAAATGGGCGTGGCAGTAGAATATGGGATACCGAAATGGATTGGTGAGAAGTATCCCTGTGAGAACGGGCTAGTCCAATCAATGTGTATTATTTGTGAACTCGGTGAACCAGTTAGGGTGTATTTTGATTATATACCAAAGGAGAAAAATGAGAAAATGTAGAGAATGTAAAATCCTAAAAGATGAAAGCGAATTTAGCGTCGCCAAAAGTAATAAGGATGGGTTAAACAATAGGTGTAAGAGATGTGTATGTAATTATGGAAAAAAATGGAATCAAAAACATAAAGAGGAGAAGGTGGTATACTCAAAGAAATATAGACAGGAACATTTAGCTCACTTAAAAAAATATATGAAACAATATTATATAGACAATAAAGACAGGATTAAACTGAGGGAATATATGAGTATGTCCTCAATGTCCTCGGAAAAGGAGAATAAATGAAAAAATGTATCCAATGTAAAATGAAGAAAGATGAGAAAGAGTTTTACATATCTAGGGACAAAAAGAGTGGAAGTCTACCTGTATGTCACAAATGTTTACGGATAAATATGAAGAAATGGACAAAATAAAACAAGACTATAACATTAATGATTTAAAAGATCCAAAAAAATACTGTGAGTTGTGCGGTAGTATTTTAGATCATCACGAGATTATTAAGAATTATAAGCCCATAGATATAATAAAAAAGATGATAGAGTTGTCTATACAATTCCCCAAGTCATTCCAGATATTATCCATAACTATACGCAACCCAGGATTGAGTTATCGTGAGTATAGTAAGATACTAGGCGTGTCCTACAATGCAATATATCTGGGCATACAGCGATTGGAAAAACACTTTGCGATGAAGTTATATTGTCCTAAGTTCATTAGTTCTCCTGCCCAGAAGAGAAGAAGGAGAAGGGAGAGAGGTAAGTAACATTGACAAAATATGGTATAATAGGATACTAAAGGAATAATATTATGGCTTTACTTTCAGCAGAAGCGATGGCAGAACTTTGCCAGACCGCTTTATCAAGTATTATAACAGGTAAAATATCGTCATATAGTATTGGTGACTCTCAGTTTACTCGGCACAACATTGACTCTCTTCAGAAGCTATACCAGTTTTGGAAGAAGGAAGCCTCTGTTGAAGCTAATGGCAAATCAAGAATACTAAAGGCTCAAATCAATAATGATGATATCTATCCCGCCGATTATGAAGAAGTTGTAGAAGAGGATTACTAATATGTTAAAAAAGCTTCCTAAGTCCATTAAGACTAAAACGCCTGTGAGAAAAAGAAAAGCGTCTGGTTATGATGGTGCCTTGAATAGCAAGAACCGTTTAAACCGCTCTTATGTAACTACTTACTCTGTTGACGAAGATAATTTAATAGGAGCTTATCAGGCAGAGAGATTGCGTCTTGAGGCAAAAGACTTGTTCAGGAACGGCATAGGTAAGGCTTGTGTAGACAGGTTTAGCACTTATGTAGTTGGCACAGGTTTTAACATTCAGGCTAAGACGAGCGATAAAATATGGAATACAAAGTCAGAAAAATATTTTCAAAATTGGGGTAAAGTAGCAGACTATAATAAAAGGAGAACGTGGAATGAAATATTACAAACCATTGTCCGTGATAGATTGCTTGTCGGTGAATCGTTTTTTATCCTTACATTATGGGGGCAATTACAGCCAATTGAGGCAGAGAGGATCTGCACCCCAGAGCCAGCTAGTAAGTTTGCGACAAAGAAAATTGTTGCAGGTGCAGAGATTGTTAAAGGGATAATAGTTGCTTGGTATATTTGTGACAGAGACAAGTATGGTGTTATTGACAAACGCAAGTATACTCGTATAGCCGCTAGAGATATGGTTCACGTAGCGGCAACTTGGAGATGGGATGCTGTCCGTAGTTTGGCAGAGTTATCACCGATATTAGATACACTCAGAGACAAATCTGAGTTTACAACTTCCACGATTATATCCGCCAAAATTGCTGCTCGTAAATCATTAATAGTAATGAGTGACAGTGATATGCCTACTACCCTGCCAGCTCGGAGCACCGATGAGTCTTCATCCAGCAGTGGTACAATCCAAAAACGCACGAAGATTATCAAAACAAACGACGGCGAAATTTACTACGGAAATCCTGGTGACAAGCTGGAAACCTTAAACAAGAAGTGCCAGCAACAACCTACCCTGAATTTACTAAGTCTATTCTGGGAGAGGTAGCTGCAATATTGGGCATATCTTATCAGGTGCTTATGTTGGAGTTAGCCAAGACAGATGAGGTGCAATTGAGAGTAGCTAGCCAGATATTTAAAATTTGGCAGCAATGGCTTTCTGAGAAATTCATTGAAAAGATTTGGAACTGGAGAATTGCCAAGGCTGTTAAGGCAGGAGATTTGCCACCAGCACCCCTAGATGATAATGGTGTATCAGAATGGTATAAGATAGTTATCCTACCGCCACCTGATCCATTCGTAAAAGACGAAACCGCAAGAGATGTTGCCGGTTTTAACCTTGGCTCCGTATCTATAACCCAGATTGCCCATAGAAAATCATTAGATAACAGGGAGTTACTAAGCGAAAAGACAGACGACATTGGTGTTGCTATTGAATTGGCAGATGATTTGAATATAAAACATCCTGGGCAAAACATAACCTGGAGGGATGTTATTAACTCTACGGGTCCAGCGTCCTTATCAGCCGTCCAAACTGCTGCCGATCAAGAAGTCCTAAAAGAAAAGGACGATAAAAAAGAAGAAGAGGAAGAAGAGGAAGAGGTTAAAAAGGTAGTAGTGCCAAAAAAGAGTATCATTAGTAAACTATTTAATAGATTTAAGTAATGACATTGACAAAATAACTAATAATAAGGATTAAAATGGATAAGAAAATATTAAGTATAGTCAAAGTTAACAAATGGGCAATGGACATCGAAGCCTTTAAAGCCCTGCAAACAAATCTGCACTTAACAGATGCTTCCACTTTCGATTTAAAAATTGGTTACGAGCAACCCAACTACAATGTTGTTAATGGTGTTGCTGTTATCCCAATCAAAGGGGTGTTGTCAAAAGGCGTCTCTGATATTGAGGCTATTTTTCTAGATGTTATTGATACAGATAATGTTTCAGATATGTTTTCTAAAGCGGAAAGAGATGAAACTGTTGAGTCAATCGTGCTTGATATCAATAGCCCTGGTGGTTCTGCTGCTGGTATCCCAGAGTTATACGACAGAGTTTCCAATAGTTCCAAGCCTGTAATATCTTATGTTGATGAGATGTGTGCGTCGGGAGCCTACTGGATTGCCTCTGCTAGTGACGCAATCTATGCAACCAAATCTGCTGATGTTGGTAGCATTGGTTGTTTCGTTTCGTTCCTTGATGTTAGTAAATACTTTGAAAATCTTGGTGTGAAAAACGAAATGATTATCTCAACTGGATCAAAATATAAAGGGATGGGTGCTCCAGGGACATCGTTATCTGACACACATAGAGAGCAGTTGCAGACAGAGGTAGATTATATTAACGATATGTTCCACGAGGATGTTAACAAAAATAGAGCGATTAATCCTGACGATATGGCGGGACAAACCTTTATTGGTTCGATGGCTGAGAAAGCAGGTTACGTTGATAATATCGTGCTAGATGGTATTGATAGGGCAATGGCAGATGTTACTACCTTAGCTAATTTTAACGCCCAGAAACAAGTATCGGAAACCTCAGTACAAGTTGAGGAATATAATTGTTCGTGTATAGATTGTGGGCACAAAATGAAATCGGATAAACATTGTAACACAATCAAGTGTCCTAAATGCGGCGGAGAAATGAGACGGCAGGAACGCCCAGGACCAGGAAGATAATTAAGGATTGACAAAATAACATATAGTACAAGTTAAAAAGAGGTTGACAAAATAAACATATAGTAAGGAATATAATTATGAGTGAAACAGTTGTTCAAAAATTAGAAAAAGCCGAAGCGTCAGTAAAAGAAAAAGATGCTGACATTGTTGCTAAGGTTGCAGATTTGAAAGTGGCAACCGAACTTGCAGAAGCAACTAAAGTTAAGGTTGATGCTTTTGATGTTCAAATTAAAGCGTTAGATGCTGAGATTGCTACTCTTAAAGAAGATGTTGCAACAAAAGAAGCATCAATCGTTGAACTGAATAAGAAAATAACTCTTAACCCAGTTGTTGACCAGCCAGATGGTACTGCCGCAGTAGAAGATGGTGCTACCGATACTGTAGTGGTTGACCATTACAAAGTGTATAAGGAAATGGCAAACAAAAGAGAAGCAGCAGTTTATTTCAAAGCCCACGAAGCCGAAATAACTGAAGCTTGCAAATAATCTCGTAAATAAGTAAATAAATAAAGGAATAAAATAATGAGTATAACAGCGAATTTAGATGTAGCCGTGATCGCCCAGAAAGCCATTGCGTCACTAAAAGTTAAGTTGCCTGCCCTTGCTGCGTTCTCCACCTCGTTTGGAGCTCAAGTGCAAGATAAGGGTGTGTCGGTAACCGTTCCATTGATTGGTTCAAAGACTGGTGGGGATTTCTCAGGAAATTACACCACGGATGCATCAAACAATGTGTCGTCAACTACCGTAACCCTTGACCAGTCAACGGATTCCGTAACTGGTTTAACAGACATCGAGTATGCGGATACTGGTTTACAAATTCTCAGCGACTATGCCGCAGAAGATATGTATGCAGTTGCTAAGGTATGCGTAGATTATGCATTGGGCATCGTAACTGTTGCAAATTACCAAAGAGAGTTTGAGGTTGCCGCAGCCAGTTTTGCTGTTAGCTCTGTTATCTCTCTTAAAGCCGAGGCAATGAAGAGAGGTTTTGACACTGGCATAATTATGCTTAATGCAACGGCTTATGCCGCTTGGTTGGCTAGTTATGTGACCGCAGTTACATTCACTCCTGGCCAAAACCCAGAAACTACAGAGTTCCTTGGATTTAAGGTAATACCTTATATGAGTATGCCAACCAGCGAAGCTCTGATCGGTATTTGTTGCAATCCTGTCGCCCTGGCAGTTGCCTCAAGACCAGTTGCAGTGCTTCCTGGTGCAGGAACTGGAACTCAGCAAGCAGTTGTAACTGATGCTGACTCTGGTATTAGCCTTGGATTGAGAAGCTATTACAGCAACGACACTGGTAGACAAATCCAGGCCGTACATCAAGTTCACGGTGCCGCAGTAGGTAAGGCTGACGCTTTGATCAGGATTGTTTCAACTGATCAGAACAACAGTAGCACCTCGTCACAGACCTAAGTTAGTAAAATAAGGAAGTAGTCCTCCTCCTGCTAAACCCAGGAGGAGAACTTCATAGGTAAAAATATGAGTATAACATCTGATCTGGATCTATCCGCAATTGTAAAAACTGCGATTGCAAGTTTAAAAGTTAAATTACCTATTTTATCTGCGTTCTCCACCGACTTCGGTGCTCAGGTAAAGTCCGTTGGAACCTCGTTAACTGTGCCTTTAATAGGTGCTAAATTGACTGCTGGAGCATTTAGTGGTAATTATACTACTGATGCTAGTAATAGTGTAACATCGACAAAAGTAACCCTAGATAAGTCAACAGACAGCGGAACGGGATTAACCGACATCGAATACGCCGACACTGGTTTGCAAATTTTAGGTGATTATCTGAAAGAAGATGTCTATGCTGTAGCTCGAGTTGTGGTTGATAACGCCCTAGATATAATTACTGTCGCAAATTACGCAAACGAATATGTCAAAGCCGCTGCGTCTTTTGATTTAGACTCAGTGATTGCCCTTAAAACACAGGCTATGGCGTTAGGTTGGGACAGAGGAACGATTGTTTTAAATGCAGATGCATATGCTAATTTCCTTGGAGAATATGTTGATGCGGTGACATTTACGCCAGGACAAGATCCGAATGTCCTTGAATTTTTAGGTTTTAAAATTATATGTTATCCAAATTTGCCTACAACTGAAACAATGATTGGTTTCTGTTGTAATCCGATTAGTATAGCAGTAGCAAGTAGACCTGTAGCCATTCCTCCGAATGCAAAAGCAGGTGGCACGACAGTATCAGTTACTACAGAAGCCGATAGCGGTATTTCTCTTGGATTAAGAAGTTATTACTCAAACGATACTGGCAGACAAATTCAAATTATCCATCAAGTTCACGGTGCCGCAGTAGGGCTCACAAATGGTTTAATTAGAATAGTCTGGTCTGACCAGATTGGTTCAACAAGTTCGGAAAGCAGCTTGAGTAGCCCAAGCAGCCCTAGCTCTCCTAGTAGCAAGAGTAGCTTAAGCAGCCCTAGCAGCAAGAGTAGCCTAAGCAGCCTGTCGTCAAGTAGCGAAAGTAGTTTAAGTTCTGTTAGTTCAATTAGTTCAATTAGCTCAATTAGCTCAAATCCATAGTCGTAACATTGTCGGTCGGTCGGTTGGTTAAAGAGCACGGGTCCTCCTCCCGTGCTCTTTTTTTGCCTTTTTAACATTGACAAAATACCCAATAATAGAACTCTAAATTAATTAAGGAGTAATATTATGGCTATTGATGTTGATATTTTTGCTGAAGATTTTGCTATTGCACTTGCTGATATACCTACTAATGCTGCTTTTGATAATTTCCATCTCAATGTCTTATTCCAGAAGGTAAATCAGCAAGAGACACCACTAATGGAGGGCGTAGAGGGTAACCTAGTGGCTGTGGCATATGTATCCTTAGCATCCTTGGGGACGCATACTATTAGTATTGGTGACAAATGCACTATTAATTCCAATCAGTATAGAGTTAACGCCGTCAACCCTTATACCCACGGTCAATTTTATCGCCTTGACCTAGTTGACGAAAACTCTTAAGGATTAAAATATGTCCGTCCAAGTTGACTTAACACAATTTAATGCCGCAATGCTCCGTTATAAAAAAGAAACAGGCAAGACGCTAGAAGAGTCTTGTAACCGTTCCTTAAAGAACCTCATCATCCACGCTGTTAAAGGTAACTATATCCGTCAGGCACAAAGAGCAAGTATAGAAGCAATCAGGAGAGCACCATGGTTTAACAAATATATAACTAAATTACTTGGGCATAAATTTACACCAAGTAAAGCAAGGAAGGTAACTCAAAAAGGCATGGGGCTAAGTGGCAGGAAATCAACAACTGATTATAGGATTAAATGGGACAAACTTGCCAATGCAATAATTAAAAAAAGAGTTAGGGCAATAAAATTTTTAACAAAACTAATGGCTAGTTGCTCTCGTGTTATCCCAGCTAAAAATGCAAAGTCGGCAGGCTGGGTTGCTAAGATACCAGGGAGTTTTGCTTATGTTAAGGTAGCAACCCAGATGAAACCAACTGCATCAATTAGTTTTGGGTTTGATTATAAAAACTCTAGAAAAAGAGTTAAATCATCTGGTGGTGCGGAGAGAATAATGGGGCAGGCGATACGGAAGGCAGTTCCAGAGACCGTAAAAGATATGGAACAATATATTGCCAATAAGTTGCGTAAAAAATATAAGCAATAGTATAATAGGTATAATTAATGGCTAATATTTATAAAATCAAAAAGGATGTTGAAAATCTTTTTAAGCAATATCTAAGAGACGAGTTGCCTCCAACCGAATCTTCTTCATCATCATCCCCTAGCTCAATTAGTAATACTTATTCTGGCAGTTCCAACAGCTCATCCGACAGGGATTATAATTATCTAACTGGTATGACGGGTGATGAATTTGCCTTGCCTGCCATTACTATTATCTGTCAGGAAGCCAATATGGACATACTATCCTACAACTGGGACTGTCTGGTTGAGATAGGCATATGGCACCATTATGCTGACTCAACAAGGGCGATCCATAACGACAAGGTAGCAGAGATTAGAGATAAACTGATTGTTGACTCTGAGGATTTATGCACAATCTTGAACACCAATACCTTAGGAATAGATGCTATGCTCTATACTCCAACGGAAAGTAATAGAAGCGTAGAAGGTAAAAAATGGCTAACCGTTCAATCATTAACCCTCAAATGTAACTACTTAGGATAATTATGAGCAAAATAGCAATAGGTATTAGGTGTTTTGGTAACCCAGATAGTATGTTCCATCGTTCTCTTATCCGTTTTCTGCAATTAAATAAAACACAGAACACAATGCTTTTACCAACTGTTTATGATCTACCCTACCATGTTGCAGCCAATGAGATTTCAAAGCTATTTCTAGATAGTGGATATGACAACTTACTCTTCCTAGATAGCGATATGGTGTTTGAGTATGAAGACTTTTTAAAGATTAAAGCCGACATTGAAGATCCAAAGAATGACAAGTATGGAATTATATCAGGATTATACCCCACACGCAGAGGAAAACTAATGCCATTAGTGATGTTTAAGCAAGGAGACGCATGGGTTAGCGATGTAACTAAATTAGTTGATGGGATTACAACAGTGGACGGTTGCGGATTAGGATTTACTGTTGTTAGAAGAAAATGTTTTGACCTACCTTGTTTTAAAGATAGTCCATATTTTGTGATGAAAGAAGAAGTAAGTGAAGATGTTTATTTTTGTGAAGCAGTAAAAGAACACGGTATATTAACTGGTTTGGATAAGGATATAAACCTTGGTCATAGAACAGCAGTAACAGTAAAATGGAATTTAAAAGATAACAAGGCGGATTTATTTACCCAGGATTGTTTTGGGAGAAGTAATTAATGACACAAAGATATCAAAATGTAGAAGCGGTTCTTGAAGATATTTTCAAACAATATCTCCTGGGTAGCCTATACTCTTTTTCGTCTTCTTCTACATCTGGTTATGCTTATCTTGAGGGTATGACGGATGAGGAATACACCTTACCTGCTATCCTTATACAATGTCCTACGGCAATTGTTGATCCCTTAAGTTATAATTGGACGATTAATGTCAATATTAGTGTAGCCAATCATTATGTTGACAGTAATTCTGATGCCCACGAAGACAAGGTTGCTAAGGTGTTTGACAAGTTGGTTGTTGACTCTGACGATTTATGCGACATTTTAAACACAACATCCTTAGATTTACACTGTCAGCAATGGAGTATTCTTGATGCCAAAAAAGAAGTAGTGGGTAAAAAATGGATATCAACCATTTATGCCACAATGCTTTGTAACTTGAGATTTCCTGAGAGTAGTTCTTCATTTAGTAGTTTAAGTTCCGCTAGTAGCCCAAGCAGTTTGAGTTCTTTCAGTAGTAAAAGTAGTTCTAGTATCTCTTCTGTTTCCAGTAGCACAGCGACATCTGCAAGTCCAAGTTCTATTAGTAGTAAGAGTAGTTTGTTTTCCAGTAGCAAGAGTAGCGTTAGTAGCGTGAGCAGCCCATCATCAAGTAGCAAGAGTAGTTTAAGTTCGGCTAGTAGTTTGAGTAGTGCTAGTAGTATGTCTTCTAGTAGCAAGAGTTCCTTAAGCAGTCTATCTTCAAGCAGTATTAGCAGTGTTAGTAGCCTAAGTAGTTTGAGCAGCCTAAGTTCAAGTAGCCCTAGTAGTAAGAGCAGTTTAAGTTCCTTGAGCAGCCTAAGTTCCAGTAGTAAGAGTTCCTATAGTAGTATTAGTAGTGCAAGCAGTTTATCTTCTAGTAGCATTAGCAGCCAGAGCAGCCTAAGTAGCTTAAGCAGTTTGTCATCCAGTAGTCAAAGTAGTTTAAGCAGTCTGAGCAGCCTAAGTTCTAGCAGCCTAAGTAGTCTGAGTAGCCAGAGTAGTATTTCTTCAAGCAGTATCAGCAGCCAGAGTAGCCAGAGTTCCTTGAGCAGCCTAAGTTCCAGTAGTCAAAGTAGCCCAAGTAGTTTAAGTAGCTTATCTTCTAGCAGCCTAAGTAGCTTATCTTCAGTTAGTAGCCTAAGTTCCAGTAGTCAGAGCAGCTTAAGTAGCCTGAGCAGTTTAAGTTCTAGCAGCCAGAGTAGTTTGAGTTCCTTAAGCAGCCTGTCGTCTAGCAGCCAGAGTAGTCTAAGCAGTTTAAGTAGCTTAAGTTCTAGCAGCCTAAGTAGTCAGAGTTCCTTGAGCAGTCTATCCTCTAGTAGTCAGAGTAGCCCAAGTAGTTTAAGTAGCATATCATCCAGTAGCCAGAGTAGTCTTAGTAGTCTGAGCAGTTTGTCATCTAGCAGTGTTAGTAGTGTCAGCAGCATAAGTAGTGTTAGCAGTTTATCTTCCAGTAGCCAGAGTAGTTTGAGTAGCCTAAGCAGCCTGTCGTCTAGCAGCCAGAGTAGCCTTAGTAGCCTGAGTAGTTTGTCTTCTAGTAGCCAGAGCAGTCAGAGTAGTTTAAGTAGTTTGTCATCCAGTAGTCAGAGTAGTATCAGTTCCTTAAGTAGCATATCATCCAGCAGCCAGAGTAGTCTAAGTAGTCTTAGTAGCCTAAGTTCCAGTAGTCAGAGTAGCCCAAGTAGTTTAAGTAGCATATCATCCAGTAGCCAGAGCAGCCAGAGCAGCCTGAGCAGCCTAAGTTCAAGTAGTCAAAGTAGCCCAAGTAGCCTGAGTAGCTTATCTTCCAGTAGCCAGAGTAGCCCAAGTAGTTTAAGTAGCTTAAGTTCTAGCAGCCTAAGTAGTCAGAGTTCCTTAAGCAGCCTGTCGTCAAGCAGTCAGAGTAGTTTGAGTTCCTTAAGTAGCTTATCTTCCAGCAGCCAGAGCAGTTTAAGTAGTCTGAGTAGCCTATCGTCTAGTAGCCAGAGTAGTCTAAGTAGCCTGAGCAGTTTAAGTTCTAGCAGCCAGAGTAGTTTGAGTTCCTTAAGCAGTCTATCTTCTAGCAGCGAAAGTTCCTTGAGTAGCCTATCATCTAGTAGCGAAAGTTCCTTAAGTAGTCTATCATCTAGTAGCGAAAGTTCCTTAAGTAGCCTATCTTCCAGCAGTGAAAGTTCCTTGAGTAGCCTATCTTCTAGTAGCGAAAGTTCCTTGAGTAGCCTATCATCTAGTAGTCAAAGTAGCCTAAGCAGCCTAAGTAGTGATATCTGTCCTAATAACATATCAGCAATCAATACAGATATACACGCTGATGATACTATATTTACTATTGAGAGCCAAATAGCATTGACAGTTAATGGTGGTGTTGACCAGGATAATTACTTATTGCTGTATGACGGAGATACTGCTGGTCAACCTTATGACAATGACAATAGATTTTACGGTGAGGTTACTACCTATGATGCTCAGACCTTGACATCTAATGGATTTGTAACAACCTTGGTTAATGGCAAGGAATATTACTTACCAATCTATAAGGGCGATGCAACTGTTGATTGTTGCTCTAACTTAATTGGCACACAATACGCAGAAGAATTTTTTGATACTTACACCTTAGCTGGGTATATATTAATTAAAGTTAATGGAGATGTATTTAAATACACCCCTGTATTTGAGGTAGCGGAAAGTTCTAGTAGCCCGTAGACATTGACAAAGTAATATAAGGTAGAACATTAATTATAATTAAAGGAATAAAATATGAGCACAGCACCAATTCAAAAAGGTACAACGGTTTTTCTTGGTTACGGTAGTTACACATACGATGTCATATTGACAGACGATATGACCGTATCTCCAATCGCAGATGTGTCAACGATTAATGACGAAATGAATGCTACAACTACAGTTATCGTATATAATCCTGGCGAACATCTTGATATGTCGGGAGTTATAAAAGGCACCGTGGTTCCTACTATTCTATTAGTGGGTGGAACGGTTTCAATTAATGCAGTCACCTGGAGAGTTGAGAAATACGATATTAAACTTGCCAGAACGGAAGCTAAGTTAACATTAGCAGCGATTAAAGAAGCAAGTATGACATATACCTAAACTTTAATTGTTGTGTAGGATTAAAGGATTAGGATGTATAGCATATATCAAGATGCACTATTGGCACCAAAAGATGTAGCCATTTGTGGCATAGAGATTGGGCAACTAACAATTGCTCAATCTGCTTGCCTGTGGGCTATGGAAAACCCTTTTGTATTTTCTGCTAAGGGTAGTCTTGCTCAATTTTGTACTGTCTTAGTAGTCCTTCAAAAGTCCTACCCCTTCAGCGATATAGACAATTGGGTTACGGAAGCATTAGCACTGAGAAAGAAATTAGTTGAAAAACCAAGGGGTATATTGAAATATTTTAAAAAGAATAAGGTTTACAGCATAGACGATATTGACATAGAAATACAAAGCCTTGTTAATTATTTTAAATATCATAACAAAGCCCATCCTAGGGCTTTCCCTGCTGACCAACCAAACAAAACTCCAACCATCCCCTGGCAATGGAGTGTTGTATTTTCACTGAGAAGATACTTCAAAGAAGATGATATTAAGGCTTGGAACTATCCATTACTGAAGGCTATGGCATACCACGCTGCTATATGTCACTCATTGGGCGATGACACTTTATACAACGAAATGGATTGCAACATTCGTGAAGAAGGTGAAAAGGAAGAAGAATTAAAAGAAGAGGAAAAATCAAATGGCGGATAGAGCACAAATTAATGCAGTCATAAAAGGTGATGCTAAGGATTTTAATAAGTCAATTGACTCGGCAAGTAACAAGGCAAAAACCTTTGTTACTGGGGCTCTCAAACAAATGGGCGGTGCTATAGTTGCTGCCTTTGCCGTTCAACGGGTTATCCAGTTTGGTAAAGAGTTATTAAGAGTTGCTGATGATATACAAACAACCGCAAACACCTTTGGCATAGCAGTAGAGTCAGTGCTTGCATTTAAAGGAGTAATGGCAGAGTCGGGAATTGGTGTTGAGAAGTTTATGAAGATGTTTGGACGAATGGTATCGGCACAGGCAGATGCTCGTAAGGGATTAACCACATATGTTGATGCCTTGAGAGATATGAATATTTCCGCTAGAGATTTTAGTAGTTTAAAGGTTGATAAGTTAATGGAATTAATGGCAAAGAAATATCAAGAGGCTGGGGACAAAATGTTATTCCTTGGTGGTGCTGCTAAACTTTTGGGCACAAAGATAGGCCCAAATTTAATTGAGGTGTTCCAAAGGATTAATGAAGAGGGAATGGCTGAGTTTACTGAAGAAGCTAAAAAAGCTGCCGACGGAGTAAAAGAACTAGCGGCTACAAGTGATGCATTAGAGGGGTTTTTTGATACTATTCAAACTCGTTCATTATCGGCAGCGGGAGCAATGATTTCACTTGGAAAAGAGTTTCAAGCAATGGCAAAGTGGTATCAAGGTGGTATTGGTCCTTTAGGCGAAATGAGATCGGGAAGGAAAGAAACCTTTAAATCAATAGGGTTGGGGCGTTTTGAAGAAGATGTTACAGATGAAGAAAGAGATGACTTTGATGAAGTTGCAAAACTTGTTAATAAACAAGTAGACGAGATAACAGGCGGTGGGTTAAAGGGTTATCTTTACAAAGTTATGCATCCACAATTGATGCAAGTTTTGTCTGATTATGCCACAACATTAATACGCAAAAGAAAATTAAGAGAAGAAGACGAAGCAAAAGAAAAACAAGCCGCACAAGATAAATTAAAAGCAGATAGACTACTTGCAAATTCACCAATGCCATCCGAATCAAAAGAATTTTTAAAATGGTATGATTTGTATGAAAAAAGATTATTAGGACAAAAAGATATACTTAGTCAAATTGCTTATTATGAAGAAGAAATTAATTCCTTGCACAAAGACCAAGTAGAAGATCCATCAAATTATAATATTGCAATTGATATTTTAAAATTAGAGAAGAAGAGATATGATTTAGTTGTTAAAATAAATAAAGAGCAAGAAAAAGGATTGAAGGATTATTTTAAAGACGAAGAAGCATTTGCTAAACGGCTGGGTAAGGCTAAAAAAGAGGAAGAAAAAAAGATAGAAGAGGCACCTAGAGAAAGGTTTAACGAACTAGCAAGGATAGGTGGACAGGTTGGTGGACAGGGTAACTTTGCAGCAGGCAATGCAATTAAGGCAATTAATGTGGCAGAAAAACAAGCTAGGATTGCAGAGTCAAGTGATAAAAAATTAACAGAAATAAGAGTTGCGGTAGATAAGTTAAACAACAAGCCAGAAGAAGGGGCAGTTTTACAATAGAATAAATTAGGATAAATATTATGGCAGATCCAATAGTTCATAACGATATAGTCGTAACTAACAAGGTGCGAAAAACAAAGTCTCCAGATAAAGGAGTGGTTACTGAAACCACTTATAAAGGCACTAAGTCAAAGATTGAGGAAAAGTTTAATACTTTGTCTAATGTTACTGATAGCTTAGATACTTTAAAAGCGGGTTGGGGCGATACTGCCGTTCCAGAGTTAGTTGTTACCCAGGATAATAATACATCAACCAGTGGTGGTCCCGAAACCAATGTTGCACTGGATATCTACTGGGAACTTGATGGTAATACAATTCAAGATCCTGTTGAGAAAAATGATTATTTCAACGAAAGCGACGAAACAACAACAGATTGTGCCCAAGCACTTAAAGACTACAGGGATAACAAAAAATCAACCACGGCAACCAGAGTAAGAGCCATACAATTATTTGAAGATTGCCTATCAAGAGGACAAGAAAATGTTCCTGTATTTAATATTGTTTTAAGGGAAGTGAAACTTTGTGCCAGGGGTTCAAATATTGTTCCCTCAATGGAAAATATTTTTGAAGTCCAAACCCTAGACACTATTGACCCTCCAGATCATATTAAAGATCCGTTAGAAGCTCTTAGTTTTGAGTGGCTAAAACAACCCCCTAGGATTCGCCAAGTTTCCAAAACAAAATACCAGATTACAACAGAATGGTGGTCGGCTAAAAAATGGGCAGGAGCGTTTTATCCAGAAGGAACGGGTGACCCAGAAAAGATTGACGATACATAGGATTTTAACCAATGGCTTTAGACTCAAGAATAAAAAGATTTCATCCTGGAGAGAACCTAAAGGCTGATGACCTAAACACCATAGGAAATGCTGCAAGTAGAGCGTTAACGGCTGACTTCTCCCAAACAACCACAGGCTCTCTTGCTCGCCGTATGCGTAGGTTCTGGGGTGGATCTACAGCAACTGGTCTTGATATGACCAATATTGATTTTGGTTATGTTATTGCCGATTCCGTTTTGAGGACGGTTAATATTAATGCTGGGGTATTCCGTTTATCCCAACAGCATTTTTCCGTCTTAGGTGCGACAGGGTTAGTGGCAAACACATCTCCTTCTTATTGCTACCTAGAATATGTCCGTGACGGCACTCCAGCTATTATGCCTTTAACTAATGATTTGAATGCCACAATACCCGATACTACAGCCTATAGGCGTTTACTATATACATTTACCATATCTGCTTTAGGTGTGTTAGAGGAACCATCAATCCATAATCTAGGTGGAGTATTTGTAGGAGCATACTGGGCTTAATGTGGACATCTATTACATACGGTTTTTTATATATCTTAACGAATATGGTTTGGCAGACGCCCATAACCAGTCTCACCAATTCGCCTATAAGTTCTGCTTCTGATTGGGCTACTAATTCCTCTGCCATAATCCAGAGATGCTTAGCAACTAAAAACGACACCAACACTCTATCTTTGGCTGACCAAACTGTTATAAAAATAACTTGGGAAAGCAATACGGTAGACTACTCTTGGAATACCGTAACCAATATGGGTGCCACCAATGCTGTAACGAATTATTATTCCAAATATTATCTCTACGGCAAGCAAAATTACTCAACCGTCTCAAGGTATGATGAAGAGAACGGATTTGAAATGGCTGCAACCAATACCCAGTGGTTCAAACTGGATAATTATGGCGTCAGTCCTTTGCTGTGGGGTGGGGGAATGTATGCCTCATCTGTGCTTACATCTACTGTTCCGACCGTCCTTGGACCATTCCAGGTAGCTTCACAGGCGGGTAGATATATATACGATACGGAAACAAATTACTGGGCATATTATGGGAATATTATAACCACAAATGGTACTGGTACGAACCAAACAATTGTCACTAATTGGGGGGTTATTTACCCAACCCAGTTATGGGATCAGGTAACGATTTCTAATGAGTTCTTTGTTGAGATCCCATTCCAGGTTAATGATACGAGTTCGTATTACTTTTGCGACCAACCTACCACATCGGAATTGGATAAGGTATTCATTAATTACAATCCTACAGACCAAAGACCTAACGCAATTACCCCTTTAATGGGTAGAGACCATTTATTATTAATGGACGCAAAAATTTTAGAATTAATACCCAAATATTATAATGACAAGGTTGCAGTGGGTGGTTCGTTTGATAACTACTGTGCTACTAGTGGGGTAACTTGGGTATCTAATTATTATGTTGGGGCTTGTTGGTTTGATATGGCAGATGTTTTGTCTATTGCCACTTCCAGATATAATACAGTTCTAGTTGTTCCTAGTGGCACAATTGTTTCCACTAATATTATTTCAGCTACCTCTAACGATTATGATTATGTAACTAATACTCTCCCAGAGGTAGCAGGAGATCCTGGAGATTACGACAGGACAACGGATGCTGATGATTGGACTTCCAGGAGTGGTAGTGATACAAATTATTATACCACTACGGAAGAGTCGGAAGGTGGTTCAACTTGGGGACCTGGAACACCAACAACAAGGGAAGTAACCGTGCCTCCTGGAACAGGAACAATCACTAGAACAACAATTGTAACTAATATTATTTATGTTGGTGGTGCTGAAGGCTCTGCAACAAATCATAATGCTACAAAGGTATCAACAACTAGTCGCCCAGGATCGACCTATGCCACAAATGTAACCTCTTGGACTGGAATAAGAGGAGTGGGCATAGCGGGTGAAATTGATTATTATTTTTACGAAGAATATGCAACATCTAATGATTATACCCGTAGGGCTACTGTTGGTACAAACACGGTTACATCAACATACTCCAGGGAACACCATACTGACGCAAGCACTAGCAATCATTATAACAAAACAACTCTAACAACAAATTGGATTAAACACGATAGAGTTATTGTTTGGGCGAAGGTTCCTTTTACAACTGATGTTACTGCTTTAACATTAATTAGTTCAAACAATTGGACATCTGGGGTTAACCAGTATTATGACAAATATGAATACAATCCAACCTGGTCTACCAACTACTCATCGACTTGGTGGAGAGTGGGGAGCGATGTTACAACAACAAGCCTAACAACTAATTTCTGGTGGTTATGGACTACTCAGACATATACTATTGCTGGACCTTACGATGGCGTTTTAAATACATCTAACCATACGGATACTGGCACGAGTGATTTTTATAATCGTAGTTATCAAACAAACTTTACCTATAGTGCCACTAGAGTCTACATCTGGGCAGGCGTAAGTGACCTGTTGTCTGACTATATGACACCTTGGGTTGTGGATAGTCAAGAAACCAATGTAGTCGGTGACACAACCTATTATGACTCTAAACTATATAATCACGGTTGGAGTCCTACTTACAATACGGGTTGGAGATTATACTCAGAGACGGCACCAACATTGACGGGCTATGACACAAAATATTTATGGGATTATAGCACAACAAATTATTACAAATATGAATATGATTACTATAAGGCAGTGACAAATCCACCTGCTCCGTCATATTATTATCCTAGGAGTTATACCTATTACTGGGAATATCCAACAGAAGTTATAACTACCCATTATTGCAACGAACTCTATACGCCCTATGGATGGCAACCAACCGTTAATTTTTACACCCTCTATCATTATCACGGTGGAGCATATTACGACGGCAAAAATTATTTCAAAACCATTGATAACTTTGTCTACACAAAAGACCAATCTGTTTATGGAATAGATGAGCCAAGATACACCATAAGATATAAGTCAAGTTACGAATCGCCACCCCTATATACCGTCTCTAGTTTCTGGGATGCAAACAGCAATCTACTGGGTGGCACAAACTGGATGATTAATCCAACCTATTTAACTGAGACTCAAACTTGTTTATCATCTAATGTTTTGTCGGTTACAAATGACGGTGTTGTTTCTACTTGGACGAATTATGTTACGACAAATACGATTATAACTAATGCTGCTGCCTATTCAAATGACTGGGCAATATCAATGTGGGGAGATAGTTTTATACAACGCTATAAAGCAACTACTACATTACAATGGACTACTTGTGGAACATATATTGAAAGTGCAACAAGAACAATTGGCTGGGTAACAAATGACGCAACTTGGGCAGCAGCAACAATAACAACAAATATAGGTGGGGTGTATAATAGTTCTATCCAGGGTTATGGCTTTGCGTATACTGGCATTCCATTTTACTACATTTATTCCAAGACAATGATTAGGGCAAAGAGATTGGCAGGTTATATACTGGACGGTGATATTGATTGTTATATGCAATTTGGCACAATATTGTCGGGCAGATATGACTTAGAGAGTTTAGGCTATGACCTAGGACCTTATGTTAAAGTAAGTGAGTTAACCATACCATCTGGAGATACAGAGTCAGGTTGGCTTGGAGACATTACTACAGTTCCGACTTATGGAAGTTTAACTACTTATGATTGGGCACATCCTTGGGGATACAAGATACAAAATAAGGCTGGTGCAGCAGTGTTTGTTTTTAAACCAGAGTTTTAAATGAATATTTATTGGTCATATACCGAACATAAAATAATCCAAAGCATTTATTCTAAAAATGTTGTTAACTCATTTACTTGGGTTCTTAGGGATTATGTTGCTATAGATTTATTTGTTGTTACTCCCCAGATTTCTAACACTCAGCCATACATAATTGGTGAAATTCCCGATGGATTTTCTTTTAAAATATCTGGCAAAAAGAATAAATTTTTTAAAGACAACCCATTACTATGCGATGGCTCTTGGACACAACACGGCACGGGCGAGGACACTTATTATGAGACTAATGTTAGATTAGATAACAACGCCCTTGTCCCAGAAATGGGTGAAACAAGCGAATTAGATTTAATTGGAGAATTAGCCAGGACAAGAGAAAATGAAAATTATGATAGCACAAGATTTAATTTAAAAATTATATCTGATATAATAAGGTTGAGCGATGTATGCCCAACTCCTGTGGAATACAGCTCTTCCAGCTCATTGAGTTCATTAAGTTCTAGTAGTTCGTCCTTCAGTAGTCTAAGTAGCGTAAGCAGTTATAGCAGTTCAAGCAGTGCTAGTAGCGTTAGTAGCTTAAGCTCCAGTAGCGTAAGTAGCCAGAGTAGCCAGAGTAGCGAGAGCAGTAGTGCAACTAGCACAAGCAGTAGCGAAAGTTGGAGCACGGAGACAAGCAGTTCCACATCCCAGAGCAGCCTAAGTAGTAGCTCGATCAGCAGTATTAGTAGTCTATCGTCTAGTAGTATCAGTAGTATAAGTAGTTCTAGTAGTTTGAGTAGCCTGAGTTCAAGTAGTTTGAGTAGTGTTAGTAGTCCTAGTAGTGTCAGTAGCACCAGTAGTAAGAGTAGCCCAAGCAGCCTGAGTTCCAGTAGCGTCAGTTCCGTATCCTCTGTAAGTTCGGAAAGTTCCTACCCTTACGAGGTAACTTATTGCGATGGTAGGTTCTCTATATTCCCAAGGACGGAACCAAATATTGTGTTAGATAATAAGACGGGTAGATATTGGACAAAAGATGCCAATATTGGTGGAACTATGTCTCAAGGTGCTGC
>Ga0222628_1000327_pt1 | contig 21800 bp, 25 predicted proteins | sample AntAcemetageno95_FD_179860 | JGI IMG/M metagenome (GOLD analysis project Ga0222628, IMG submission 179860) | Saline water microbial communities from Ace Lake, Antarctica - #95 | ecosystem: Environmental > Aquatic > Non-marine Saline and Alkaline > Saline | place: Antarctica: Ace Lake | collected...
CATCTCCGGGGCGCGGATCTCCGGGGCGCGGACCTCTGGGGCGCGGACCTCACGGGCGCGAATCTCCGGGGCGCGAATCTCCGGGGCGCGAATCTCCGGGGCGCGGACCTCCGGGGCGCGGACCTCTGGGGCGCGGATCTGCCCGACTAACACACACACACAACGCCCCGGCTTCGGCAGGGGCTCGCCCGAGGAGATCGCCATGGCGGGCTACAGAGTAGTCAGTGACAGGACCGGAGACGCCGTCGGATTCGTCGCAGCAGGGTCGGCGGCACAAGCGCTCTCCGGGCTGGTCGGCTCCAGCGCGGCCCGCGACGAGTGCGCTGAAGAGATTGTGCGATCGTACGGTTGTGCCTATGCGTACAGCATCAAACCAGAATAGGAGGACCTGTGAGCAACTACACACTCTACGCCCGACCCGAGACCGAGGAAGCCATCGCGGCCCTGCGCGCCTTGTTCCCCGAGCGCTCTTTGTCTGACCTCGTGACTGAGGGTCTGACCCTGCTCCTACGGGAGAGCGTGGGCGACAGGGGCACCTTGCACGCGGAGGCGGCCGACTGCGTCACCCGGGTCCAGGCGCTCAATCGTCGTATTCGAGAAGGCTTGCCCCGGTAGGGGCAGGGGAAAGGAACCGCCATGTTTTCAGCATTCACCGTCCATCTCCGGACCGCGCTCCTCGAGGCATCGAAGATCAAGGGGGGCCATCTCAACATCCTGACGCACGCCCTCATCGAGACCACGGAAGAGGGCGCCTTTGTCACGAGCACAGACTACGATGTCACGATCAGGCATCGCATCGAGGATGCCTGCGTCTCGGACATGGGCAGCGTCCTCGTGCCGGCCGCCGCGCTGATGAAATTTCTGCGTGCGCTCGATGCCAAGGACGCAGTTTTCGTCAGCCCGCAGGACAAAGACAAAGACAAGACGCAATTCCGCGCGGGCCTGGTGAACGTCCAAATCCAGGGCATCCCGCCCGAGGACTTCCCGGCCCGTGACCTAAAGCCCACCGGAGCGCCGCTGCCCTTCGATGCCGCCGCGCTGCGCAAGGGCCTCGCGGATGTCTCCTACTGCATGAGTACCGACGAGAGCCGCATGCATCTGAACAGCGTGCATTTCGCGACGACGGACGGCAAGCCCTTGCAACTCGCCGCAACGGACGGGGCCCGGGGCGCCCTTGCGGCCGTCTCCCAGAGCGCCTGGAGTGATCGCACTTTCGAGCACCTCGTGCATCGAGCAGGGATCGCGCCCCTGATGCGCCTGCTCAAGCCGTCCAAGCGGGTCGAGCTGTACGAGCAGAATGGCGATGTCCTATTCGACATCGACGGCGGGGCTGTGCTCGTCTCGATACGCGACATCGCAGACACGTACCCGGAAATGGCCAAGGTCTTCCCCAAGGTGGACGATCCCAACCCGCCGATGCTCGATACGCTCGCCACGATCAAGGCCGTCAAGCAGGTCGCGGCTTCCTGCGCGGGTCCGGGGGTGAGTATGATTAGGTTGGATAGCGAGGAGGGGGAGATGCTGTGGAGCATGGTCACGCCCGAGGGCGTGGAAGCCACGGGGCGCGTTCCCTGCGTAGGCATCACAGAGGGACGGTTGCACAACGGCTTGAATTTCAAGTACGTCCTGGAAGCGCTGGACATCTGCAAGCCGGGGCCTGTCGCTGTCTACGGAGCAGCGGATGCCATCAAGCAGATCGCCTTCCATGCCGCGGACGGAAGCTCCCGTCACGTCATCATGCCGATGCGGCGGGACTAGCGGACAACGTCCGCCACGGTAGACGCCCCTAGATCGCACCGCGCCAGAGCAGCACCGCAGAACACCCCCGACGCAGCCCTCTGGGCCCTATGACAACGCAGAGCCAGCGCGCCACACCCCAGGTGTACGGTGGGCGATCCTTCGGCCGCGAACACATCGGCCTGTACGGCCTTGCTCACGCCCTCCTCGTCTAACGACAGAGCCAGCGCGAGCACGTTGACCGCAACGATCTTCCCCAGCTCGCAGCCGGCGGACACCCACGCATTGTCGGGGAAGAGATCCGTGAGGACGTCACAGCCCACGGACATCCCGCCGGACACGCCTGTGTGTATCGCGTCGGCCTCGCGCTGGTTGACCGTACACGAGGGAGCCCAGACGAGAGCAGCGGCGCCCAGGGAGAGCGCCACGATGAGCACGCCCGCCCTGCCCATGCCCCTCTCCCCGCCCATGCTCGCCGGGAGTTTTGGCGGGGTGACGAACAGAGCGCCGGGGACGGCCACGAGCCCGAGCAGGGCGGACCACTCCTTCGTCATCGCCACGTAAACGAACAGAGCGATCAGGGGGACGAACAGCAGGAGCAGTGGTCGAATCCACTGCGAGATCACTTTGGCTTCTGTGGTCATGGTGTCCCTTTCCGGGTGTTACTTGCCGATGAACAGGGTGATCAAGGTGCTGATCACGCCTGCGCTGATGGTTCCTACCAGGGTCACGAGCAAGGCGCCGCGGACGCGGAAGACCTCGTTAATCCGGATGCGCTTTTCGTGATCGTCGAATCGCTTTTCGTGATCGTCGAGGCGCCGTCGCTGCTCGGCCGTGATTTGCAGAACCCCGGAGTGCGCTGCGCAAGGTACTGGCATCGGTCGCCCCGTCTTTCCTCTACTTTGCTGTGTCTATCGCATGTTTGATGGCCGCGAGCGCGTTCACCGCCCACTTCCTTCGCAGCTCGTCCTCTACGTTTTTTCGTAGATGCCACTTTTTCTCTAGGTGAATCGAGCCCGGGAAAACGTACAGCATCCGGAGCCACCTGCGCTTCTTTTTGCCCCTGCCTGTCGCCATACGCTGCCAGGCCCCCGCGCTTTTTGAGCCGAACGGAGCTCCGATAAAAGCGTTGCTTTTGGCCAGAAGCGCGGAAGGCCACTTGCTGCGACGGGTCACGGACGTTTTTTTCGGGCGGGGCTTGCCACGGCCGACCATTGGAACGGCCCCCCCCTCTCGTGTCCCGCCTGTCTCTTGATCAGCCATGAAGGTATCGACGGAGCCCACGGTTGCGACGAGGTTGCGCTTGTTTGATGGCTTGGATCGGATGCCCTTGGCCACCCATTTGGAGCGGATCGTGAAGTCTGCGGGGAGTTTCTGCTGGACGTGTAGGACAGCGTCTTTTGCCGTGGCGTTGATGGCCTTGCTCATGGCAAAGGGGATCTGCCTTTTCAGCCCGCCGCGTAGCTTCTTGCGGAGGATCTTGTCGTCGATCTGGACCGCCATGAAGTCGTTTGTCTTGATCGACACGGGGCCCCCGTACTACGCAGGATTGATGATGACGTAGCTGATCGTCCAGGTGCCTGCGGAGATGGTCGCGCCGGAGCCGTTGACGATGCGGAAGATGACCTGCCCCGACGTTACCAGCGCTTCGCCCTGGCTCATGTATCCGCCCGTGCCGGAGAAATCGAAGCTCCACAGCACGATGGAGTCGGCCGCGATCTTGGAGTTGCTTTCCGTCTTGCTGATGGAAGCGCCGTCCGCTGTTGTCCCGGCTACGGCCTCCGTGAGGATACAGGCCGTCTCATTGGAGCCCACGGGTAGCTCGACCTCATCTGCCTCGACGCGCCCGGTGAACTCCGCGTCCCCCGTGTCGGAGTGCACCGCCCAGGTGAGCGCCCCACCCGCGGCGCCTGCCAGGGTGTCGTCTGTGGCTAGAGTGTATCCGCCTGGAGCGCTGGCGATGAGAACAGAGTGATCACCGGAGACCACCCCGTAGAATGCGGCGAGCATGGCGGAGTAATCCCCGCTGACCAGCGCGCCGTAACTCGCCGCTGCAACGGCCGCCGTCCCCGACACTATAGTGGGGAAGCCGCCCGCCTGCCCACAGGCAAGGGCAACCGCCTTGTCCCCCGTCGCCTGCCCCTGTCCTGCGATCACCGCCCGCCTATGCGTTGTCGACACAGACCCGGTATCCGCGGCCGCTGAGATGAGCGCCGCGACCCCCAGCGCGATAGCGGCGGAGAGCTGCGTATCGTCGGCCTTGTCTAGCGTCAAACCCGCGGCCTCGATGACGTTGCACAGCTCCTCTTGGATCTGATTCAGGAATTCGGCGGAGACCTCGGTACCGCCCGTGGGCTCCGTGTCCTGGAAGTAGCCAGGTGTCCCCACGGCCGTGTAGGCGGGGAGCGCGGCTGCTTTTCGGGGTGCGTCAGTGCGTTGCATTTTCTACCTCACGGGTTGTCCTCCTCGCGGCTTCCCTGCCGCAAGGGATACGATATCACAACGGCACACGCCCTAGCTAGTCCACCAGATCCGGGTGTGCGCGGGCTTCCACTTCGTCAGCAGACAGCGGAGCCGCTGTCCTAGTGCTGTCCATTCGATCAGGCTGTCGCCGGCAGAAGAGCCTGCCTCAAAGCGCGTCACCTCGGGGGTGTTCGCCTCCCAGACGTTGGGCCAGCCGATGGGCCACAGGTCTGTAATCGTCAGGGTGGCGCCGAGCGTCGTAGCGATCCCGATGAAGTAGTCGGCCGCCTGGCCCCCGTATGCCGACAGCTTCGCAGTCAGCTCCGCCTGTCGGTCGGCCTTGAGCGTGGGGGTGTAGGTGGGGCACTCGGGCAGGCCCGTCACACGCTCCCAATCGGCCAGCATCTCCGATGTAGTCTGCGGGTCGGCCTCCTCCATCAGCTGGCCGGCTCGATTATGGACGCGCACCAGCTCGTCGGCCAAGCCCTGGAGCAGCTTAGTCAACCGGCGGGCAGAGTCGCGCGTCCAGATCACTCCGTGCGGTCCCGCTTCCCGGAGAATCCGGAGGTAGCTATCAGGGGCCCCCGGATACGTGTCTGCTGTCGTGGCTGTCCAGATCCCCATATCAGCTCCAGGTGATGCCGGTTTCAATGATCGTCGGATACTCGTAGGCTGCCAGCGTGACGTCGTCCGTGCCGGGGCCGCTGTCTACTGCGTCGAGGGTGTAGGAGTCAACCCCGGCTGCGTCCCCGATGGCATCCGTGAGATAGCTGTTCGGGAGATCCGCGCTTGCCACGGCCACTTCCGCCCGGTCTCGGAACATGCTTTCGAGCTCCGCCAGGATGGCCGCCTGTACGTCCGCCAGAACAGCGCCGTCCTCTTTCACAAGCGTGATCGTCAGCTCGACCGCGTGGCCCGTGGGGGCGATGGCCGTCACCTCTGCTGCGACAGGCTTGCGGGCCGTGTCCGTGATGTAGTCGTCTACGGTTTCCACCTGCGAGTCCACGCCTGTCGTGGGAAGCACACCCGTCCCCGTGCCCTCCATCGTGAAATAGACGTCTACCTCCCCGTCCCCGAGGCCGTCATCGGGGCCGAATACCCAGACGCGATCGACGGTGGAAAGGGCAGCCTGTGCCCAGCCCTCGTAATCCGCGGCGCTGCCCCCCTGCGGGGGATTCTGCAAGCGGGCCAGGAGACGGGCTAGGAGAGAGTCGTCCGACTCCTCGTCGGCCCCGCCGTCAATATCCACACCGGCGCCCTCTGGCCCGATGCTTACCTCTGACACGACCCCCGCGGTCGGGGAGACGAATGCCAGGGATGCGTCTGCGTCGTAGTCATAATTCCCATCGGCGCCCGCGTCTACCGCCTCGACCGTCACGTCCTTGTTTTCTGAGATGGCCCACTCGTAGTGACCACCCACTTCCGGCCCGTTGGTTACGACATACTCTTCCCGATCGGCGCGCTGCAGAATCTCACCGTCGTAGACCTTGGCGCCCGCAACGGCCGTGACCACCACAGTCCCCGTGGCCTTTGTTGCGGCCGTCCGGAAGAGCCCCCAGATACGAGCCCAGCGCACGAGCTGCGCCGCCTCTGCTGTGTCAGGGATAGTCTGATCGGCAATCCAGGACTGATACCCGTACAGCCCCCAGGCCACGCCCGCGAGCACACGAGACAGCACCCACGGGAGACTCCGCCGAATGAGCGCGTTGCTGTTGCCCATCCGGGAATTTAGATCCCCCTCGATGCGCTCGACAAGAACGGCAAGCGTCGGTATGGTAAAGCCCATTCGCTACTCCCACTCAGCCCAGAGATCCGGGAAGCGCAGCGCCTCCGTTGTCCCGTCCGCCTTGCTGATCAGGACCTCCATCGAGATCCCGTCCTGCCCGAATCGCTCGGTTGTCGCGTCCACTCGAGCCGCTACACCATCCGTCACGAGCCACGCTAGGGCCTCACGGGCATAATCCCTCGCAAGGTTGATCGTCTCCTGGCTCGCACTGCGCCGACGCAGGAGCCAGAGCTTAGAACCGAAAGTATCGTCTGCCCACCAGCCCCCGCGGTAGGGGATTTCCCCTGCGCTATCGGGTAGCACGGCGGCCCCGTCCGCCACGGGGTCAACCCGTGCATCAGAGAAAAGGGAGATCCAGACCGCGTCCCGGAGGCTGACGTACGGCTCATCGGCGGACCAAGGCACGAGCTCCAGATACCCGTCCCCGATATCGACGACGTTGCCCGCGGCCGTGAGCGCCCACGCATCCGCAGACTCCTGCTCTGCGTAGACCGGCGTGAGGAAGTCTGCGATGCGTACAGCTACCACGTCGCCGGACGTGTTTTCGACCGTGGCTGGGGCCGTCGCACGGTACACTGTGTCCGGGCCCATCGCGGAGACGGTGAGCAACACGGTCGCCGTGCTGACGATAACGACGGCAGACACCGTGACCGCGTCCCCGCCGAAGGGCGCCGTTACCGTCCACGAGCCGGGTGTGGTCAGGCTGTGCCCGGAGTCCATCGCCTGATCGAACGTCACGAGGATGGACGTCTCTGACTGCCAAGCGGCCCCTATCACGTTCGGCGGAACAGCCACCCGCTCATAGGCGCCGATGTCCGGCGCGGCGCCAGACGGAACCTCGTTTCTGTCGAGGTCCAGCGAGGGCGCTCCCGTCGCCGTCCCTGCGTCGATGAGAAGCGACGTCGACAGAAGATGTAGATCCCCGGCCGCAGGATCAACGAGCGCGACTTGCCCGATCGTGTAGTTGTGGTTCGTGCCGGTGCCGGGGTTGTTGGTCGTGGTGCACCCGGACGATACGCAGTTGCTCATTGATCCGAACGTGACCAAGATGTCCGTCGCGCACCCGTAGAACAGGGCATTTCGATGCACGCCCGACGTCAGCACTTCGCCGCCGTAGTGCGTTGCCCCTTTGATGGTGTTCTTGTTGGCGACGACATTGGACGAGACGCGCACGCCGTCGTAGCACCCGTTGATCTCGTTGGCGCGGCAGATGAATGTCCCAGACGCCCCGGCCGGGCGGAAGGCCCACGTATTGGACACGGCGCTCGACGCCTTGTTTCGCTCTGCCGTGCTAGTGCCCGTGTTGTGCCAGACACACCCGCCGCGGGAGTCCTCGAAGTCGCAGTCGTTGACTTGCGACGTTCCGCCCGAATCCAGAAGAATAGAAGGGAACCCTGCTGGCCCGTTTGTGAAGAGGAAGCCACGAGAGGCGCCGCCCTCAAAGCGGGTTCCCGATCCGGTAATCGTAAACCCGGACGATCCTGCATGGGCTGCGTGGTTGATAGTGACTTGGCCCGCGTTGGCCGCGTCGGGCATGAATACTTGACCGGGGACCGCAAACGAAATTCCGTTATCCGCCGCGAATGGGGCCGCGTCCGTGACGTAGACTTCCCCGCCGCCCAGACCGGCCGCGATGAACGCCGTAAAGCTGGCATATGTCGGCGGAACCGTGGGCGCCCCGGCGTATCCGCTTTCAATTGTCGCGATGTGCGCCATTATGCTACCACCGTCAAAATGCCACCGACAAAGGTCAACACCTTAGGGCCGAGCACTGTGTCTAGGACGTTCAGAACGAATCCCTGTCCGGGGACTGCGCCTATGGAATAGCTCGCCGCCGCGTTGTTTCCTGTCGTCGCCACGCCGCCGGTAACGGCCACGTCTCCGGCTACGACCGTGTCACCCGTCACGGCCACATCCCCATCGAGGGTAATGCCCAGAGTGCTCTTGACCACGATCCCCGTCCGGGTGATCGTGACCGTCTGCCCCTGGTCATCGTACAGGCAGACCTCCCCCTCGGCCAACCCTTTGATGCGATATCGGCTGTCCGCTACGACAAGGCACACGGTCGCATCGGAGGACCCGCCCACGGGCATCACAAGAGCGCTTGCCCCCGCGTGCGGGTGCGCTGTGAGGCCGTAGGGCTCGTAGTGCTTGATCCCGTCCAGGACCTCCCCGATGTAGCGTGTGACCTGGAGAGTCTGCAGTTTCTTCGCAGCGTCTACCAGGGTCACCGCGGCCCGTGCCAGTAAATCCATCAGGCGCCCCCCGCAAGCTCTGGCCAGGTGCCGTCATTCGAGGGGCGCAGGTACTCCGGCACGAGATCCCAAAGGTCGATGTCCGCTGTGATGCGCTTTTTTCTGCCCTTCGTCCGCTGATCGTTGGGGGGGATGGGGGTGTATCCGCCGGGCGGGGCCAGGAGCATTTCTGTGCGCTCGCCCACCTCATCGTAGGAGTACGAGACCTGTACGACGAGCAGATCCGCGTCTACCCCGATCACCGCGTCTTTGACGCGGGAGATCCCATTAGTCTGCCAGAGCAGGCCGTCAGCGGCCCGCCAGCCCCGCACAGCTATTTCGACCTGTGCCGACTTGCCCGCACGGGTGACCGCTTCCCAGGTGGCGCGGCGCTTGGCATCCGCTGCGCTCATGGCCCGCTCGCCTTTGATGACGAGTGCCCGATAGCGAGGCACCTCGTCGTCTGCGATCAGGGCATCGATCCCGGATACGACCTCCCCGTAATTTTCGTCATCCTCGACGGTCTGGGCCTTGACGACGTATTCGCTGTAGCGCCCTGAGATATCGGCCCGCAACCTTGCCCGGAGGATGTTGCCGGGGTGCGTCAGGGGCGGCAAGTCGAGCTGCCCCACCGTAGTCAGCACCAGCTCCCCGTACTCATTGTCCGTCACTAGTGCTTGTTGGTCGCGAGCAAGCCGCTCGGTCGCCTCAAAAGGTGTCTCACCCGTCTCGCACACGAAGCGCTTGATCAACACCACAGGATCGGCGGGCTCTCTCTCGTCGAGCACGGGGACCTTGTAGGGTGCCGCGAGCACCGTGGCGATATCTAGCAGCGACCGATCGCGGTACTGGAATGGCTCCGTGACGATGGAGCAATCCACGAGATCTTGCGTTCGGCTGCGCCCGGTTACCTCGACGGTATGGCTACCCCCATCGTGGGCGATGTCCACAGAGTCGATGTAGCCCGTAAGTACCCGGGTCTCCCCGATGTCAATGGTGCATTTCGTGCCCAGTCGGGGGCGTATCCTATCGCCCGTGGCGCTCGTATCCTCCGTGAGGGAGAGCTCGAACGTGGACACAGCCTCCTCGAGAGAGCGCGTCACGTTGACCGCGAGCCACCCCACGTACTGGTATCCGCCCGTGGTCAGGATGAGCTTGTCTTTGGGGTCGCGTGCCATGCGCTACTCCGTCAAGACGAGGATATCCCCGGTCACCGCGTTGGGGTCGTCGATTCCGTTGCGCTCAATGATCTCCCCCGCCCGCGTTGCATCTCCGTACAGTGCATGGGCCAGGGCCAGCGCAAGCGTGGGCTGCGCTACGGACAGCGTGCGCAGCCGGGGCAGGTCAATGGCCGTGTCGAGAATAGAAGCCGTCAGAGCGCTGCGCAGGTCCACGAGCGCCGCATAGGCGTCCGGGTCATCCCCGTAATGCCCTTCCAGATCGGCCAGCCGATCGGCCAGATCCGTGCTCACAGTCTGGGCATCCTCATAGGCTGCGTAGCTGTCGTTCGCCGCCGTCTCCGATGCCCGCGCAAGGGCTCCGGCATAGAACATGAGATCCGTCTGGTAGTTGTTCGTCAGGACGTCTCCGTCCGCCTCTGTGTCTGCGCCTGCAACATAGGCCGCGGTCGATGCTGCAAAGAGCACCCCCAGGGTGTCCGTCACCTTTCGCAGATCGTCCGTCCCGCCAAGCAGATCAACCGCCGCTTGCCACGTAGACGCGAGCTCCGCGCCGTCGTCAACACCGGTTTCGTAGGTGTCCGCCATGACTTGGACCGCATAGATGAACGTCGACACGTCATCGCCTTTAAGGATCCCCGCGAGGCCGATCACAGCCAGTAGTCGATCCTCTACGGTGCCTGTGAGCAGCCTGTCTACCTTGCGCGTGACACCGCGGACCAAGAGGCGCGCAGCGTAAAAGGCTCGCACTGCCGCGCGCAGCTGGTCTCCGATGGTGAGGGTGCGCGGCGGAACGGATCGGGGCAGGATAAAGGTGCGGCTCTCTACGAATAGCAGTGAAAATTCAACGTAGTTAACGCCGTCGCTGCTCTCCATGACATCCGTGGGCGCCTCTATCTGCACCCAAAGGGAGCCGTCCGTGGGATGGATCAGAGTGCCGGGGCCGTGCGTCTCGCAAGCTGCGATCAGATCTTGCTTGCGGGCGCGCACCTCGGGCCCGTCCCCGACAAGGAAGGCTTGCAGGCGCCAACGGCGCGTTGCCCTTCCGTTGTCCTCGACGCACGCGCCTGTCTCCCCCTGCGGGTACTCATTGACGATGGCTCGACGGCCCGTTGAAAAGCCCATCTCCCGGGCCTCGAATGCCACACCGCGGAAGCTCGCCGGGCGGATGTCTGTGGGGAGTGCCATCTATCAGCCCCCCGCCGGGGCGAAGCGGCGACCCGTGCGCTTCGTCCGTACCGCGGGCGCGTTGGGGCCACTGGCCTTTGGCGTTCCGATTTCCACACCTGCGGGGACGTTGGAGAACATGATCTCTAGCTCCGCGCGGGACGCGATGTGTCCTGTGGTAGGCTGCGCATGTAGTCGAGGGAGTGAGCGCAGGCGCTCTATCTCGCGCAGCTCCGACTCCGGAGCGCCCGCTGCACCTTTCTTGATTGCTGCACCGTAGCTAAGGCCGGAGAAGAGCTGCGAAACGTCCGCCCCTGTCCACAGCTTCTTGTCTCTCTTGCCCGTGATCTTCGTAGTCCCCGGCTTCAGGAATCCCGCTTTCGCAAGCGCCTCTCGCTGGACGCGATCCCCCTCTGCCTTCATCCGCTCCCGTGCGACTTTGTTGCCCTTCCGCCTGGCGTCCAAATCATCCATATCGTCTAGGGCAGTCTTGAGCCCGATCCCGATCGCCGCTAGACCCAAGAGCACCAAGCCGATCGGCCCGGCCGCGAGCGACGTAAAGGCCGTGCCTACCGACCCGATGCTAAGCACCAGGCTGGCAAACTTCATCGCCCCGATGGCAATAAGCGCCGTCTTGATGCCGCCGATGGCGTCGAGGAGCTTGTCTGCTTTGCGGAAAAAGCTCCCAATGCCGCTGCCTAGCTTGCCCCAGTCGATGCCCGCGAGCCACTTAGCGATCCCCTTAATCGCCGTCGTGATCTTTCTCGCGACCTCTCCTTTATTGGATACCATCCACTCCGTGAATTGCTCCACCATCGGGATCAGCACAGGGAGCAATTCAGAACCGATCGCGTTTTTGAGCCCGCCGAAAGCGTACCGCAGATCCAGAACCTTATCCTGCCACTTCTCCGCCTGCAGCGCCTCTTTCCCGGACACTACTCCGAACCGCTTCATGTTGCCCATCAGGCGCCCCAGCTCCTCCGATCCTGTCTCGACGAGCAATGCCATCTTCTGGCCGACGCGCCCGCCAAAGAACGCAGCCGCAAGGGCCGCCCGCTTCATGGGGTCCTCGACTTTTTCGGCCGCAGTGATGAACAACTGGAGTGCTTCGTCGGAAGTCTTGACCGCTTTGACCTGCTCGAGGAGCGCAGGGGAGACTTTGCGGAGCAACGTGGGCAGGGTACCAGTGCCGGCCTGCGCTTCCCCGACCGTCTTCATCAGCTTTCCGAGACCCTTGTCAAAATCCTCCGTGCCCATCCCGGAGATCTCGGCCGCGTAGCGCCACTGCTGCAACGCCTCGACGCTGAGTTTTGCCTGTCGAGCAAACTTCCCGAGGGTGTCCGCGGCCTCTGCGTAGGACGTCAGGAAGCCCACGGCCTTGCGGATCGCAAAGCCTGTAGCAAATACTTTGAGAGCGCTCCCGAGCCCCCCGAAGCCTTTGGAGAGCCCGCCGATAGAACGCTTGGCCTTGTCTGCTTTGCGTGTAATCTTGCCGATGCCGCGGACAGCGGGGGCAGACTTATCCTTGCCCTGAATGACCACCCCGATCGGGAATTGCTTGCCGGCCATCAGGTCACCTTTGCTCGCGTTCTCGCTGCAGTTTATCCAAGTGGTAGTGCCACTTGCGCAGCTCCCAGCCGGTCAAGTCCTGCAGCACTGTAGGGGACCAGTGGAAGGCCGCAGCAAGGTCTGCCCAGACGTCCCAGAAGTTGGGGGGCATCAGAAGACGAAAGGGCCCATAGCCCGCTCGATTGCCGCGATATCGTGCCACTTCAGGGCAAGAGCGCCCTTCGTCGAGAGCCCGCACATGCGTTCGATCAACTTCAGGGTCGCGGCTTTCTCGCCCAGGCCATCGATTACCACAGCGTCATGGCCGTCCGGCTCTCGGGAAAACGTGACGGCCGTGACCTCTTTGCCGAAGTCCGTGATCGGTGTCCGGAGCTGGACCGTAACGGGGAGCTCGGGACGTGCCTGCTCCTCCTGCTCTTCCTCGATGTCCGTGTCGATGTCGCTCATCCTGCCCCCGTCGCGGTCATGGCGTCGAACTCGACGTCACACGTGCCCTCTGCCACGCTGTGCGCGAGCTGGTTTGTCTGGGTCGCGCCCTCGAACACGTAGGAGCGGCCATCCGCCATCTGCACCTCGACGGTCACGTCCCGGTAGCGCTGGAGCGCGATGACGTCCACGTCTTCCGTGACGATGACCGTGGCAGTCAACATCGGAGCGACGGGGGTGGTCTTGTCGCCGGCAGGGCCGCTGAAGCCGACCACCTTTTCCGACGTCTCACTCCCGAGAGTCGGGACGATTTCTGTGCAGTTGAAAACGACCCCGTCGACCCGTAGACTCCCACGCCCTGCTATTACGCCCATGATGCTACCTCACGCCCGGGGAGGCCCGGGGATTGTGTCTGTCAGCCGGCCGCGGCCAGGTCGCCCTCGGAATACTGGAGCCGGAATTCGGCCAGTGCCGCCAGGATGTGCAGCGCGTTGACCAAATCGGGCGGGAAGATGGTGTCCAGCCGGTTCGGGTCTGCCTCGTTGCGCTCGACGACGAGGAGCTTGGCGAACACCTCGGCATTCTCCGCGATGCCCCTGCGTACCCACTTTCGGTACCGCGCGATCTGCGCAGCGCGCACGTAGCTGGGATCAACCACGGCCTGTCCTGCGCCGACCTGCGACATATCCGATACCAGCTTGACGCGGGCAAACTGGCTCGCGTACATCTCCGACAGCTCGGTCAGCATGACGTCAAGCGTGGCCGGCGTGGTCACGTCAAAATACGCCAGGTCCGTAGACCCGAGCGCGTTTTTCACCTTGTTCGTGACGGCGCGCTGGATAAGCACCTTGCCGTCCGTCGTGATGAGCGGGGTCGTGATGCCCAGGCCCAGGAGCACTTCTCGCTCCGCCCACAGGAATCGATCGGCCTCTGCCGGAGGCAGAACACCGATCAGCTCGAGCGTGTTGAGCGGTCGCGCCGGGTCGATGCGCAAGCTCTGCGCCGCACGAGCGCAGTACGCCGCGGCAATCTCCCACGGGGGGGTTGGGCTCGATTCGATCCCGATGATGCTGCAGTGCGCGTCCTGGTTTTTCGCCGTGGCGAGACCCGTGGTTGAGAGCACCGTGTAGGTGTTGACGTCCGCGCTGTAGACGTGCCCGTAGACCGGGCGCATCGGACCCCAGCGGCCCGAGACGGAGTCCGCGAACTCCGCCTGGAAAGCGTCCAAACTCGTCGCGTCCGCCCAGGGCATACAGACGAAGGAATACCGCTTGTCCTGCATCGCAGCGATGGCCGTAGTGAGCGTGGGCGGGGTGGTTCCCGAGGCCATCGGCGTGGTGATGGCGATCTCCAGCCCTGCGGGTGTGACCTGGCCGCCCGCCGCGCCCAAGTAATTCGCGCGGAGATCGATGAGGTTGCCCAGCAAGCCGGCGTGCCGCGCGGTCAGGGCAAGGGCTCCCGCCGTGTTGACGCATGTCACAGGGACCTGGCTCGCAGCCGCGACGGCCGCCGCTTCGTTGATCCCCAGTAGCGCCTCGATGGCAGCGCCCACCGTGGTAGGGGTCCCGCCAACAGCGACGGGGACCTCGACCCGCTGGCCCGCGATCAGAAGGTGCAGCGTCCCCGCGGTTGTGGCCGACGTGCCGGTGATCGTGATGACGCCGGCTGCCTTGCTGCCCCCACCATCGACCACAGGAATCGCCCAGATCTCCGCGTAGGGGTCGCCCTTGACGTAGCTCCGGACCATGCGCGCGAGATGCGAGCCCACGCCGAAAAGGGTATCCGCCTGCGCCGCAGAGGAGACCCGGACCGGTACATGCACAGTCGCCGTAGCGGAGGCGAGCATCTGCCCCATGAGCAGAGTCGGGCGGCTCGTCGTGCCCGTCTGGGCCTTGCTGCTGTTGACCTCTCCGTAGAAGCCTGGCTGCTTGACGTCGCTCGGGACGAGGCTGAATGCGATCATGACTTACTCCCTCGTGGCCTTGCCGCTCTTGTGGGCCGGCGGGGCATCCGCCTCTTTGCTCGTGCCGGGGACCGCCGTGGGGTCCTCCGCGAATACGACATTCCCCAGAATCAAGTGCTTCGTCCAGTAGGGGTCCATCGCAACATGTGCCCCCGCCGCTGGTAGCAGCGGAAAGGGAGACACCGCGGTGCGAAAACCACCGGGGTGCGCGGGCTTTACGTACGGCATTACTCTTGCTCCAACTCAGTGATACGCAAAGACACATCCGCACCCTCGGGGTCGGCAGTCTGCGTATCCAGGGAGATCCGCTCAAACGCCAGGCCCGTCAGGTCAACCGTGTAATCCGGCATGTAGGCCACCTCGAAAGAGAGCACTACATACCCGACCCGCTTTGCACCCTCAAGGCTCAGCTCTTTTTCGCAGCCGACTTGCGTGAGCAAAACGACGGCGTTCCATTCCATATCCGTCAAGAGAACGTTGACGATCTGTCGCTCGATGGTATCGACCGCCGCTGCCAGAGCTGCGTCACTCGCGCCTGTCACGACGGCCGTGATCCCTATCTGCTCTTTGCGATCGTAGAGCAGCCCGCCCAGGCTCTTACGTGTGTCCTGGTGGCCGGGGCTGTAGACCGTGATGGCCGGGATATCGGATTGCCCGATCCCTACCCGTCGAGAGTCGTAGACCGCGGACCCTGCGCCCGTCGCCCCTAAGAGGCGCGTGACGATGTCCGTCCGGATGCCCGTGGGTGTCAGGGTCGGAGCTGTCATTCGATCACCTCCGACAGCCGAAGGCCGACCATGCCCGACCCGTCCGGCTCAACACCCGTCACTTGCCACTCTTGGCCGTCCACCGTGAGGGTGTCATAAGGCTCCGGCGTGGCACTGAGATCCGCAAGCCGGAGGGTGAGGCGGGGCGCTGTCGTGTCGACAGGCACGCCCGCATCCCCTAGCTCTATCGCTCGATACGCCTCGTCGAAAACGCCCGTGAGCGTCAGGGCTTCGCCGTCCGGATCGTAGACCACGGCCGCCGGGAACGTATCCCGCACGGTCTTGATCATCCGGTCCAGTTGTGCAGCCCAAGCGCTCACAGGTGCCCCCTAGCTGATGGCGACGGCGAGGACGTAGCCCACGCCGTCGTCAGCCTCCGCGTTCTTGACCCAGGACAGGTCCCCGCCCGAGGCGACGGTGCTCACCGCGTGGTCGAGCGTGCCCGCCCGCGTAAGCACCTTGTCCACGGCCATGATGATGGCGTCGGTGATGTCGGTACCACCGCCACCGGCCGCGTCGTTCAGCTTGGCCGTACCACCAGCGTTCGCGGCAGTGCAGTGGGTCCAAGCGTCCAGAATCTGCAGCTTGCGCGGGCAGTCCCCGTCAAACACGTCAACGAACGCAGCCGCCGCGCTGATGTCCGTCTGAATGACGAACGGAACGCCCACCTGGGCCGTCAGCACCGCGAGCTGCGTGGGCGTCAGGACCGCCTCCAGCAGCGAGAGAATGACGTCACCGCTGACCACGCCCGGGTCGATGTCCCACGCCGTACCGGTCCAGATGAGCCCGACCCACTGCCCGGCCTTGACGATGAAGTCCCCCGCACCGCCGCTGATGGTCGGGATGATGTTGCCCGTACCGTTCTTGAGGGTGGTATCGCCACCGCCGATGTTGAACAGCATCAGCTTGGAGCCGACCGCGCTCGACAGGTTCGTCATGGCGATGGTTTCGAGGTCGTCGTCGGTGGCGCCCTCGTTGGTGATGAGCAGCAGCTTGCCGGTGCCGAGCGGGGTCAGGACGCCGCCCACGATGCCGAGCTCATCCTGCACGGTGTCGAGCGCAGCGGCGAACTCGGCGCCCGACACGTCCTGCCCGTTGAGATCGACCGCCGCGCTGGCCGCCGCCAACAGCGCGTTGATGGCCGCGAAGGTGCTGTCCGCCTTGTCCGCGGGGGCGACGCCGGAATCCGTCAGGTTCCCGGCCGCGTTGAGGGCCGCGAGATTGCCGACGGAGGCGGGGACGATCTTGTCGGCCTTGGCCGACAGATCCGAATTCCCGTCCCCAACGGCCTTGCCGTCGAGGCGAACGCGGGCGTTCGTGTTGCCGGAAGTCGCGGCTTTGGCGAAGGCACCGAGGAGACGATTCGTGCCGCTGTCGGCCGTCTCGATGAGCCCGCTCGTCTCGTCGAAATACGCCGCGGCGCCGACCGCCGCCGTGGTCCCGCTGGCCTTGGTCAAGCCTGCGAGGCCCTCGACGAGGCCCGCGACCGTGTCGCCTTCGTCCTCCGTGGTGATCGCCACGAAGAACATGGCGCCGACGATGTACGGCGATCCTGAGACTGCGCCGCCGCTGGGCGCGATGAAATTGAGCGTCTTGCCCGGACCCTTGTAGTTTTTCATTCTTGATACTCCCTATCCCCATTAGGTGTCTATGTGCTTCCGCTAGGGGCCCCCAGGAGGAGCCCCTAGAGGTGCTTACGCGCCCGGGTTGGAAGCGAAAGCCTGCTCATCGATGATCCCCGCGCCGAACACAAGCCGGCCGTGGTAGATGAGCGAGTCGCTCTTCGCTTCCTGGTAGTTTGTCACTACCGGGCCGCCGTCGCCCCGGAGGTACCCGTACTCGAAAGCGCTCGTGTCGCCCGTCGCCCCGTACCACGGGTTGGTTCCCGCAAGGCTCGGGATGTACAGCCGGCGCTCCTTCGGGATGTCCACCGTGAGAGCGGACGTCGACGCGGTCGGCTTGTACTGCGAGCTGAAAAGCTGCTCAGTGACCTTGCGCCAGGTGCCCGGGAGGAGCAGGTAGCGCATGGCCATCCCGACCACCTCGCCGTTGCCGTCCGTCTGGTCACGCATGAAGCCGTCGAGCTCGTCGAGCTTGTCGACGTCCGGAGCGCCGCCGGAGGAGCTGAGATTGCTGTGCGCGAGGGAGCAGACCAGCTCGCCGTCGGACATCGTCTGGAGCGACAGCAGAGCCGCGCAAATGGCGGATTGCGTGATCGTCGAGGAGCGCCCGAACTTGCGCACGAGGCGGAGCAAGCCCCCGAGATCGTCGTTGACCATCAGCTCCATCGTGAGCGGGAATTCGGCGCCGCGCTTGACCGCGATCATGCTCTCGCGGCCCTCCGCGATCGTGATCGATTCGTACTCGCCACCCTCGAGGATGATGGGCAGAAGGCCCATTCCCTTCAGGTCCACATAGCTCCGCGCCTTGAAGTCGCTGAAATCGTTGCGGGCTGCGATCTGCTCGAACCAGCGGTACTCCGGGATGACGTCGCGCTCGGCCGCCAGGACCTTGTTGAGCACGTTGGCGGTCAGGTACGGGAAATCGCTCGTGCTGTGCGCGCCGGCACGGGTGCCGGAGTGCAAGGCCATCTCCGCCAGCTCCTGGCGAGTCCTGCCCCGGGTGTTGACGCCCGCGAGCTGGAGACACGCCGACGCGATATCCTGAACGCTCGCGCCGCGCAGGTCCGGGGTGTGTGCCAGGATGTCCCCCTCGGGCGGGAGACCCATGCGGACCTCAAGAGCCGAGGAGAGCGCCTTGACGCGCGTGCCTGTCTCGTCCTGCCCGCCGGGCTGAATGCCGGAGTGCTGGGGGTGCGTCGGGTCTGCGTCGGAGCGCTCGGCCACAAGGTCGATCGCGTGGGCGCGGAATGCCTCGACGGTGCATTTGGCATCCGCGAGATGGCTCCGGAACGCCTCGTCGTCGAGGTGCAGCTTGCCCGCGATGCCTCGGATGTCGGTCTGCCGCTGCATCTCCGCGCTGGCGCCTTCTGCGCGAGCAGCCCGGATGGCTTCCTCGTTCGATACGATCGGGGTCGGGGTCGGGACCGGTGTGGGCTCCACGACCGGCTCGGTCTTTTTGGGGTCGGCCATGGGATCCTCCTGCTGTGCCGGCTGATTCGATCGGGTACCCGTGCCTGCGTCCGCGGGGACCGGCACGGGTGAAATCTCTGTCGGTGTGTGGCTTGCCCAGGTGCGGACCTGGTATCCTGTCTCCGGGTCAATGCTCAAGACTGGCTGCCCGTTCTTGTCGTAGCCGTAGGACCATTTGCGGATCACGCCGCTGCGAATCTTCGCAACGGCTTCCGCATCACTGGGCTGGTCGCTGAGCATAACGCGAGCGACCGCGCGATCCCCTTCAATGCGCGCTGTCCCGAGAACGACAGAGCCAAGAATGAGGTCCAGCGGATCCACGTCCGTCCGCAGATCTTGATACATGTCTCTGGCGTGCGAGCGCAAAACATGCGCGCCGGCATTCAACTCCGAAAGGTCCATGCCGGAAAGGGGCAACTCTTCCCAGTACAATTCGCCCGCGCGGTAGTCGTACTTGAGCACGCGAGCCCCGGCAGAAAACTCCACCTCGACGCTGTTGTCCTCGTCGCGCCAGGTCTCCGGGATCACCGATGCAGCACGAAGCGTCTCCGCCCGCTGCTGCTCTGGCGTCCCTCTGTTTTCCCGATCGGCCAAGCTACACCTCCGCACCCACCCTAGACTACCTAGGGGGTGTCACGTCAGCTGTCTATATGACGATTTCTCAAAAACTGCCCCCTTCGTTCTTTTCCGGGGCTGCTTCCCCGCTCAACACGCCTGATCCCGTGGTCTTCCGTGGGTCGGAATCGAGCACGATCCCCAGCTTGTCGAGGAGCTTGTTCGTCGCCGCGATGTCTCCCAACACCTTTTCGGGGTCCTGCCCCCTACCTGCGATTGCTGCACCCAACCCCCGCAGACCGTTTCGGATCTCAAGCGCATCCGCTTCCGCGTCATCCTTACGTGTCGCGCTTTCGATGGCGGGAATGGACCACTGGACGCGGTAGCAGCGATCGTCCTGGGGGAGCAGCCCGGCTGCTATGGCCGCGTCCACAAACCACGCATATTGTGGGGCCAGCGCGAACGGGATGAACACCTGCTCTCGGAGCGCCCGGATAAGCCGGTGCTGCTCAAGCAGCCCGAGGCGGATGCTTGAGAAATTGACCTGCGAAAGGTCCTGCGTCAGGACCTCGTAGGACAGCCCACACCCCGCCGCAATCTCACGGAGAGACGAGCGCACGTATTCGCTGTAGCCGCCCGCGGTGCCGGGTTGGTTGACGTCGATGGTCTTGCCGTCCGGCAAGTAGGCGATCATGCCGGGGCGCAGGGCCTCGACTACGTAACCGTCTGCGTCCGTGACGAGATTCCCGTCTGCGTCCGTATGGTCCGCTATGCCGTCGGGGTTGCCCTCGTCGTCGCCGTAGTCTTCATACTCCTCGGGAGTGCCGCCCTGCACCGAGGCAAAGAGCATGGACGCAGACTTGGCCCGCACCCGCTCCGCGTCCGTGTAGCCCACGTGATCCCACACGGCGATGATCACCGAAGCAAGCCACGGCACACCGCGCACCTGGCCGGGGCGGAGCTCTTGGTACAGGTGGACCACGTCAGAGGCAGGCACCCGGACAGTGTCCCACACGGCGGCAGACCCGTAGGAGCCCCCCAGTAGCAGGGAGCCGCCGGGGTGGCTGCGCAAAAGGTGGTAGGCCCTGCGCCGATCCAGCACGTCGAACTCGACGCCTTGCTCGATGCGGCCCCCATTCTGCAACGCTTCGTTTTTCTCCAGTGGGAGATGGTCCCCCTCGAGAACCTGGAGCTGCACCGGAGGCAGCCCACGCATATCCGTCATGCGCCGGGGGCGCTTGCGGACAATGACCTCCCCGTCGCCAAACAGCGCGCGGCCCTGGAGACTCTGCAGGCTGTAGAAATTGCTAGCGTTGGACGGGTAGCAGTTTTTGGACCATGCCTCGAACAGTTCACTGATCTGCGTGTCGAGCTTGTCATCTCCCGTCGCGGGCATCGGGCGAATCCCTGCACCGACGAGATTGGAGACCAACGCCTCGATCGCCCGGTGTCCGTAGGGATTATTCCGGATCAGGTCGCGGGAGCGGGCCCGCAGGCTGTCGAGGCCCGCGAGGATTTCCGCGTTGGCGCTCGCGCCCGTGGTCTTCCAGCCGTCTACCCGGTACCCGCTCGCTGCCCCGTCGTAGGCTCGACGACCACTGCGGGAGCCTCTGCCCGCCCGGTGTCCTGCCGGCACGGGGAAGGGTATCGCGGGGGCCACGGAAGGCAGGGGGAGGAGGCTGCGCGCCTTGCGGTACCCTAGGACGGTAGCCCCGATCGCGAGATATGCAGCGTCGGCGAGTGCAACCATCAGGCAAACTTCGTGTAGCTGGCCACGCCAGCGCGGTGCTTGTTGCTCGACGAGCGCAGCGCAGCGCGTAGCCGGACGATGGCCGTCCAGAGCGCGTCCATCGAGGCGTAGGTGACGGACTTGTCGCCGTGGCGGACAACAAGGGTGCCCGCTGCATACGACGTCTCAAGAGCCTCGAGCTGTGCTGACGTAAAGGCCATGCCGCTCCGCCGTTACCCCCAGCCCGAACGCCCGCGCCCCTTGGGCGTAGGCGCGCGGCGCCTGGGTGGAGACGTGCCCGCTGGCCGAGGAGGCACCGGGGCCACGTCTGCCCTAGGATACTCCTGCCGGGGGGGTGTCACGTCAGCTGTCTTTTCTTTTTTCTTTGCCCCCGGCCGCGCGCTGCCCCCTGCGCCCAGCCGCAGGCCCCCGAGGATCAAAGAGTGTACCGCCGCGATGGCATATCCCAACGTATCCCACGCCTCGTTACGCGCCGCCTCTGCGATCTTCTGCCAGGTCCACACGTCGCGCCCTTTCTTGTCCCGCGTCTTCACCCGCTTCTCACTGCTGAGCTGGTCAAGGAAGTCGGGGACGGCCTTGATTACGTGGTCTGGGATGTGGACGTACCCGGGGCCGTGCTGATGCACGCGGAGATACCCGCGCATCGTGTCTTTCGCGGTATCGACCCCGACTGCGTAGAAGATGCCGTGCTTGCGCCCGCGCTTGCCGGGGCTGCGCCGGACCTTCTTGTCCCACAGCGGGCGCTTGCCTCCGACCCCCTTGATCGCGTAGACGCGCCAGCCGCCCCGGCCCCGGGTATAGGCGTAGTCATAGACCTGCTGCGTCCTGTGTCCGGAGTCTACGCAGGTTGCCCGGGGGCGTAGGACCTTCCCGTCCTCACGGGTGTAGGAGCTCCGTACAATCTTGTCGAGAGATGCCCACGTCTCCGCCGCGAGGGGATCCGACAGGATGATCCGATAGTCGAGAATCCACATCTCGAAACCGAGGCCGACCCCCAGCACAAGCGCCTCAACGCGATCGTCCTGAACGTCCACACCGACGGTGATACTGCGGACACCGTTGGGGATGGCGGCCCCCCAGCTGGGCTCGACGCGCCGGGAAAGGGTGTGCGCG
>Ga0222628_1000328_pt1 | contig 21723 bp, 38 predicted proteins | sample AntAcemetageno95_FD_179860 | JGI IMG/M metagenome (GOLD analysis project Ga0222628, IMG submission 179860) | Saline water microbial communities from Ace Lake, Antarctica - #95 | ecosystem: Environmental > Aquatic > Non-marine Saline and Alkaline > Saline | place: Antarctica: Ace Lake | collected...
TTACGTCAAAGAACTAAACTTATATATTAAAGTAAATTAATGACTTTTTTCCATTTAAATTCATCACAGAATCTAAAGACTTCTGTGTTTTCTTTGACGGGTCATATAAAAAATATTTCTTCTGAATTCCAATATTGAATAATTCTTCCATCTTTTAATTGCCAAGCAACATGATAATTACCACCACCTGATGACCAAGAATCAAAATTCCCAGTAAACATATCACTACAAGCAGTTAATATTTTTGTTATATTCTAATATCTTTCATGTAAGTGTATTATATTAAGGTGTATTTATTTAGCAGTAAAATTAGATAACCATTTTTTAGTAAGAGTATCACCTACTTTAAATTTAAGTTTTAATTCAGGTTCTACATAATTTACTTTTGTAACTTTTAAAGTTTTAGGATCATACTCAATATAACTATCTGAAACAGATTTATCAGGATAAATCTGAAGAGGTAATCTTATATCAATTAAAAATGTTTTTAATCTTTTATATATTACATCATAAAAAAATTGGTCAGATTGTTCAGTTATATCAGGATTAATCAATATTGGTTTACCAAATTTAACATCAATTCCAAAATGAATAGCACAAGAACCTTTTGGTGTGTTCCATCCAGACATAAAATAAACTTTATTTTCTCTTGGTGAACCTGGAACGAAAACATAATATCCCAAATATACTTCTTGAATATATTCATTTTCATTTAAATTATATTTATTTACAATCAATTCATATAATTCATCATGACAATCACTTACATAAAATTTAAATAAATCTATACCTTTGTATTGAGTACCAGAATTACTCCAATCTTTTATTGTATCTTTTAATTCTTTTTCTTCATTACTTGGTATATTTTCATTTAATTTGTGGAAATTATTAAAATTTTTCATATTTATTTATTTTTTTTATCCAATTAATTTTTTCTCTAATATAATATTTTTGCTTCCTATTAAATTAGTTGTAGCTGATATAAAATCTGCAATAAAATTATTATTTTCTTTTATAAATTTATTATATTTTTCATTTTTATCATCAATAGAAATACCATATTTATCTGAATTTTTAAATGATACTTCCCAACCTTGATTATTTTCACTAATTAATATACTATTATTACCATCATAATATCTTTGTAATTCTCTAATATTTATATAATCTAAAAAATCAATAGGTATATTATTTAAACTATTTAAATTCATAATTTTATTTTTAATTATATAATCCTCAGATGAAAATATATCTTCTGGAGATAAAATTATTGTATCATTAATTTGTTCTTTTAAAAAATCTATTCTTTTACTAATTGTAATTTGATCATTTTTAATTCCTTGATATTTTAATGATTCTAATGTTTTTTCTTTTATTCTTTTATTATTAGTATTTATTAATAAATTAAATTTTTCAATAAATTTATCAACACCGGCAATACTTAAATTTTTATCAAGTAAATCATCTGAATTACCAGAATATGCAACGGTTAAATTTTCCTGAATTATTTTTTCAACAATTTTTTCAATCTTTGGTTTATTGATATTTTTATGATTTTTTTTAATATCTATATTACTATATTTTTTCATATTTTTAATTTTCTTTTTAAATTCTGATAGTTGTATCAAAATTACCATTTTTTAATGTTTCATTAACTAAATCAGTTAAAGTATTACTAACTACAATAGTTTCAGTAATTATATTAGTTGATTCTAAAACATTAATTTGAGTTTTAATATTATCATTATTAATAATTTTTAATAATTCATTTATTAAATCTTCTTTACCAATAATTGATAATTTATCTGAATTTTTTTCATTCATTTTTGCAGTTAAACATTCATCAATAATATCATATAATTGATTTTTAATTTTATCATTATTTGCATAATGATTACTTTTATCATTTACTTTTTCTGTGAATTTTTTCATTATTATGTATATTTTTTTATTATATATTAATATTTTTAAATAGAATTTTGTTTATGTTGATTTTTTATTCTACTTTTGTAAAAATATTTGTAAAATGATAAAAATGATACCAAAAAATCGAAATATTGCTTTTAAAATTAATAATATAAATGAATATAATTTTATTAAAAAATTATTAATTTCTCATTATGATGTTAATGAAGAAGATATTCCACAATATAATCCATATAATGATTCAAGAAATGTATTATGGTTTTATATAAATAAATATATTGATAAAAATTTATATATGTTTGAAAATTTCGAATGGGATACTACAAAAAAAATTAATCCAAATAATTATAAAGGTTCTTATTATTATATAATTCAATCTGATATATTAATAAATAAAATGAGAAAATTAAAATTAAAAAAAATATTAATATGATACCTAAAAATACAAATATTGCATTTAAAGTTGAATCAGAAAATGAATTTAATATATTTTTGAATTTTGTTTATTTAAATAAACAATTATTTAATATAGAAAATTTTGATTTAAATAATTATAAATATAAATTCTTTAATAGTAAATATTTATATTATGATAATTATTCAAATAATAAAAATATAAAAAAATATGATTTTTGGGAAACTAAAATTGAAAAACAATATTTAATTTTAAATTGTAAAGATGTAATAAATATGTTTAGAAAACAAAAATTAATAAAAATATTAAAAAATGAAAATTTTAAATAAAAATATATTAATATGATACTAAAAGACACATATATAGCATTTAAATTTAAATCAGAAGATGAATTTAATAAATTTATGAATTTTGTTTTTTAAATCAGAATTTATTTCAAATTAAGAATGAATTTGAGAATGAATTTAAGTCAGGGTATTATGATTATGAGTTTTTTAATAATAATCAATATTTATTTTATGATTCCTTTACAAATAAATATTATGATTTTTATAATATACCATATTATGAAGATAATAAAATTGATGATAAATATCTAATTATAGATTGTAAAGATATTATAAACAAATATAGAGAAAAAAAATTAAAAAAAATACTAAAAAATAAAATTATGGGTGGAACAATAGCAACAATAATAAAATTAAATGATAAAATATATAAACTTGATGGTATAACCAATTCATTGCCAGAATTTGTTAAAATAGATAAATTTATAGAATGTGATAAAAAGTGGATAAAATATTATATATCTTGTTTTAATGAAGTAAAAACATTTTCACCAGAAGGTTATGGATTAGATATTTTTGATTTTGATAATAAAAGAATATTGACTATGCAAGGTTATTGTTCATATTATACTATTGATTATACAAATATATTAATGTATTTAAATGGTTGTGTGGGAACTGATACAAAAGTAAATGATAGACCACCAGAAGCAAGTAAAAGAATGTATAATAAAAAATATACTAAATTAGGCACATATTCTGATGATTATAAAAGATTAATTTTAGATGAACAACCAGAAAAATATGAAGATGCTTTAAAAATATTAAAAAAACAGAATAAAAAAAGATTTAGAACTGATTTTTTTAATATAATGTGGGATAAATTAGGTTGGACATATATTGAATTTAACGAAGGAATGGACGGCAGTATTAAGATGTTAGATTATTGTATTAAAAATTATAAATTATCTCCCACTGATATTGATGATTGGTTTGAAAATTTTTATCAGCAATTAAATGATTATGATGAAGAATATAATGAAGAACCTGAAAAAACTAAAGATGAATTAAATAAATTAAAACATTATTATAAAACTTTTTATAGAACAAGTAAATTAAAAGAAATATTAACAAATGATACCAAATAAAAATATAAAATTTAAATTTTCTTCTGAATTAGAATTTAATGAATTTAAAAAATATGTTTTAAAATACTCAAATATAGATATAGAAATAGAATATATAGAAATAGAAAATAATGAAATTTTTTATGATGATGATGATGATGATGATGATGATGATGATGATGATAATCAACATAAAATATGGAATTTTCACGATATAGGTTTAGAGTACAATCTTTCCTAAGCTTTACTAAAATATACTATTCACAATATATTCTTGTATCAAAGCTTATTGATAATATTTTGAAATTCAATATAAAGATTTTATAAATCAAATTAGAAAGAAAAAATTAGTTAAAATATTAAAAGAAAAATAAAAATTATGAATATACATATTACAGATAAAGAATTATTTAAAAAATTATTGGACTCTTCATTCATAAAAATTGAAGTTGGTTCAAAAATGTATGGATTAGAACATGAAACCTCTGATACAGACATATTATGTATTTATAATACATCTGATAGAGAATTAAAATCTTTTTATATGTCTCACCATCAAATGCAATATAAAGATGAGAATATTGATTATCTTTTTATTAATATTCATTCTTTTTTAAGAAATTGTTTATCAGGAGATTCAACAATTAATTTTGAAATTATTAATTCTGATAAATTAATAAACACTGAACTTGAATTTTTATATAAGAATAAAAAAACTTTTTATAATTATAAAATATTAAGAAGTTATCTTGGATTAGCAAAAAGAGATATTAAAAGAATTAATATTGATGGAAAAGATAATTTTGGAAGAAATAAAAAAGTTGCTCATGCATATAGAGGATTAGTCTCTGCGGTTAAAATAATGAATAATAGAGATATTGAATTAACTTTAGATGAAATAAATTTTATTAAAGAATATATTTGGAAGTTTGATGATTATGTTAAAAGATTTAATTATACAAAAACATTAATATCTGAAATTGAAGAATGTAGAAAATATATGAATGAAGAATTAAAAATTACTAAATTTATGAAAACAGAGGATCAAATAATATTAGATTCTGAATTAAATAATTTATTAAAAACTACTTCAGTTGAACAAATGAGTGATTTTGATATGACAGAATTTTATGAAGCAAATGAAAATGATATAAAATATTAATTATGATAAAGATGATTTATATTACCCGTCAAAGAAAACACAGAAGTTTTTAGCTTCTGTGATGAATTTGACAAAAAAATTCTAACATTGTGTAAGAATATATTGTTTAATGATGTTTGGGGTTGCTTCACCAATAGAACAAACAAAATAACCATCTGACCAAAATGTCTTTTCAACCCAAATCGCTTTCAAAGACTTCTATTTCAAAATCACTTTTTGATGCAATGTTTAGTAATAATTGTTTCATATCATCTTTTAATTGACCAACAAGTAATTTCTTTCTGTATTTATACAAAAATTAAATGACATTTTAAATAATGTTTTGAACGATTTGTTGAATGATAATTTGAATTTTTAGACATAGTAAGTAAATTATTTTGTGAAAGTTTTTTACCCAAGACGGAAACTTTTACAAAATAATTTACGATTTTGTAAAAAAATGAATTTTAAAGTTTAATATATAATAATATGAAAGTCGTTAATAAAACATATCGTTTTAGAATATCCAAATAAAGAGCAAGAAATCTTGTTATCTAAGCATTTTGGTTGTTCAAGATTTGTGTATAATTACTTTCTAAATGAAAGAAAAGATCAATATCAAAAAGACAAGAAATCAGATAATTATTATGTTCAAGCAAAATCTTTAACTGATTTAAAGAAAAATGAAGAATATAATTGGTTAAAAGAAGTTAATAGTCAAACTATTCAATTTGCTTTAAGAAATTTAGATACAGCTTACATCAATTTCTTTCGTGGAAATGCTCAATTTCCTAAATTCAAATCAAGAAAACACAAAAACACTTTTACTATACCTCAATTTGGTAGATTAGAAGAAAATAAAATATTAATACCTAAATTTAAAGTTGGAATTAAAGTAAAATTAGATAAGAGAGAAGTTAAAGGTAAGATTGGTAAAATGAATATTACTAAAACACCAACAGGTAAATACTATGTATCAATTTTTACTGAACAAACAATAGAACAATTACCTAAAACAAATAAAAAATGTGGTATAGATTTAGGATTAAAAGATTTTGTAATAACATCTGATGGTATTAAATATAAAAATAATAGATATACAAAAAAGTATTCAAGAGAATTAAAGAAAGCACAACAACATTTTTCTCGTAAAGAAAAGGGTAGCAATGGGTTTGAAAAACAAAAACTCAAAGTTGCTAAAATTCATGAGAAAATATCAAGTTGTAGATTAGATACTTTACATAAAGTTAGTAAAGAACTTGTTGAAGATTATGATTTAATAAGTATTGAAGATTTGAATGTTAAAGGTATGATTAAAAATCATAAATTATCTAAACATATTGCGGATGCGAGTTGGGGGAATTTTGTTAATCTACTTAATTACAAATGTGATTGGTATGGAAAAGAATTAGTTAAGATAAATAGGTTCTATCCATCAAGTAAGACTTGTAATTGTTGTGGTTGGATAAATCAAGAATTAAAACTTTCTGACAGAAAATGGACTTGTAAATGTGGTGAAACACATGATAGAGATATAAACGCAAGTAAAAACATTTTAAAGGAAGGTTTAAAAATATATGGTAAGGGACTTACCATTACAAAGGTGGAGAGAAAATCAGACTTTAGTAATAAAGCACACTCTATGAAACCCGAAACACATTAGTCTTTAGCTAATGTGTAGTTCATAAGGACGTTCTAAAATAATTGTACCACTATCTTGATTATACATTTCAGATTCATCAGATATTTTCCAATCTCTAAATGAATCTTCTATTTGTTCATCTGATTGATATCTATAATCAGTTTCAAGTTTCTCTTTTATATAATTTTCATATTTTTTTAATATTTTCATAAATTAATTTATTCTTTTTATTATATATTAATTTTATTTTCTTATTTTATTTTATTTTATTATTTATTTTTTGTATCTTTGTAAAAATTATAAAAATTAAAAGTTATGAGTAAAGGAAAACAAAGAATATCTAAAATAGCAAAAGATTTATTAACTAACCATAAAGATTATAATTATTTAGATAATGTTTGTTATGGAGATTTAGATATATTACATGAAATATTTGAAATTGCAGGATTAAAAGTTAAAATTAGTCACCCATTGAATAAACATCAAGCAGTATTAAATGCACTTGATAGAGAAAGTAAACAAGAAAATGCAATATTCATTAAAGAATATTTCCGTTCATATATAAAGGATTGGGAAGAATGTTTACTTTAAAAAAATTATGAATATAAAATCTTTAAAATGAATAAAATAAACAACTTTATGAATAAAATTACCAAAATATATGGTATAATTTATGTGATTATATTACATATTATTGGAATTGGAGGAATTGTTTATAGTGAATTAGATTTCACTCAAAACACTGTTGATATTATATTTGCTATTCTTGGAATAATAGTTATATTTGCTATATGTGATATAGTATTCTTAATTCCTTCTCTCTTTTTGATTGCTTGTGGAACTATAATAAGTGGGATAATGTCAATATCAATACCAGTATTGTTATTCTTTTCATTATTTGAAGTTTGTGGAGCAGAAAATATTAATATTTTGCAATATGGATTTTTTAAAATGTTACTCATTTGTATAGCAATAACATCATTTGGTATTATGAATATAAAATCATTAAAAGCATTAGGAATCTGAAATTAAATGAACAAAAACAAAATTGGAAAAATTATGAAAAAATTTATAACAAAAGAAGAAGTAGAAAAAGCAATACCAACTGAACCAAGATTTTTAAGATTTAAATTAGGTTTGAGTGTGTTTATAATGGCAACAATACTTGGATATGTTTGTCATTAATAATATTTCTAATTACTATAAATGTCAAAATTGATACAAGTCAATATTATATGACAATTTATATATCTTTTATAATTTCTTATTTCATTTGTGGATTTTTTGGATTAACTATTATAATAGATAAAATACCAACATTTAAATTTTTAATGAAATGGGTAGGATTAAAAAACTGGAATAAAGAAAGATCAAAATATATTTCATTAAAATTAGAATATGATAGACAAGAAATCTTTAAAACTCAACAAGAAGTATATAAAGATTATAAATAAATAAAAAATAAAAAAAATAAAAAATAGTTTGATATTAAAATTAAATTATTATCTTTGTAAAATAAAATAAATAAATTATTAATCAATACAAAAAATTAAAATTATGACAATAAATACAACAACAACAACAATCACAAAAAATGATTTTGCACAATTAGCAGCAAAAAATGGTTATACTTCACATTATTCAGGAAGAAAAAACACAATGTTTGTTAAAGAATATTCTTATTTAACAGGAAAATTTACACCAAATAAAAACTTTGTAAATGAAGTTAAATCAAATTGTAATTTCAAAATCAAATTAAATAAGTAAGATGAAAAATGATAAAATAAATACTCATGAAGTATTAGATTTGATTTACTCCAGAAGGCAAATAATTAATGAAAAATTTTAAATTTAAATTTTGGTATGAATCCAACTCATGTTGGGGTTGGATAGAAAATTTAGAAGATTTATATGAAAAATATAAATTACAAACTGAACCAAATTATGGGGGATTAGAAAATCTTGATGAATTTTTTACTTATAGTAAAAATAGACCTGATTCTTATAAAAATTTAACAGATGATGATGATTATATGAATTTTGGTACAAGAATAGAACATACAGGAAATATAACATTAAAAGAGTATTTAATTGAAAAGAAAGTACTAAATGATTTTTTATTATATGTAGAATGGAAAGATAAAAATGAATTTAATGATTTTGATAATTTTTTAAGAAATAATAAAATAACAAAAATTTTAGATGAAAACAAATAAAATAAATATGGAAAAAATTATAATAGAACAAGATGATATTTTTGGAGAAATGAAAGAAAATTTTTCTATTTTTGATGATTTTATACTAAGTAAAAAAGGAACAATTTTTTTAATCATTGATGATGAAACTATTGTCTCAAATATAATTCCATTTAATCCAAAAAAACACATATTTAATTCAACACATAAAAATTCTTTTATTATTAATTATATTAAAGGTTATGACACATATTTATATCAAGAAATTTTAAAATATTCACCTGATTTATTAAAATAACAAATGAAAACAAAACAAATAATTAGTGAAATTGAATCTATCAGTGGAATTGATGGATGGCAATATTCTGGTAAAGTTGAAATTGAAAATTTTGCATCTTCTCTTAAAGAATATCATGAAACAACCTGTCATAAAATGGAATTTGAATATGAATATGAACCTATTCAAAAATATTATAAATATGACAATCATAAATTTACATTAAAACAATTTATAATTGATACTGAAAATGAAACAGGTCTTTGTATTGCAATTATTTTTGAAAAGAAAATAATATATTTTGGAGGATATTTCTTATAGGGATAATTCTCATTTGATTAATATTTTCAAATTATTATTTGTTCCTTTTTTTGAATTAATTCCTCTTTTCGTGATACATAAATTATCCATATTACATATAATTTCAGGATTTATATTATTTATAAATCCATAATAAACAGATATTTTATGATCAATAGTTGGATAATTTTCATTACCAGAATCTAATGAAAAATTTTCTTTAATATTTTCTCCATCATAATAATCAACTCCATTCCAATTTTTAAATAATTCTTTTTTAATTCTTTTAGTTAAATTATTAATATTTTTTCTATATAATTTCCAATTAGATATTTGAATACCATTTTTTATTCTCGTTTTTTTACCATTTTTTATAATATTTTCAATACTACATTTTCTACAATCATATCCTTCTAAATGAGATCCAACTCTTTGTTTAAAAATACCATGTTTAGGACAAATTATTTTTATTTTATCTGTATTAATATTAAATTTTACTAAACTATAATCAAATTTATTATTATGAATTTTGTTAGATCTTTCTATGAAATTAGATAAAGATATTCTACTATTTTCTAATTTACATTTTAAACAATTATTACCAGATAAATGATGATGAGGTAATTGATTAAAAAATCCATGTTTAGGACAAAATATTTTTACTTTCATACTACTTTTAATATATTCTGTTTCAGAATAATTATATTTATTTCCATGTATATTTTTTGCTCTGTTAACAAATTCATTTGTAGTTAATACTCGATTTTCATATGAACATTTTGGGCATATTGATTTTTTACTAATATGAGAATTTGGTCTTTGTTCAAAAATTCCATGTTTTGAACAAATTATTTTAACTTTTGTTTTATTATTTATATATTTAACCAAGGAATAATCATATTTGTTTCCGTGAATTTTTATAGCATTTTTTACAAAATTATTAATACATTATATATTAAATTTTAATAGAAAAAAAATTAAACTATTAAAAAAAAATAAACTATCTTTGTAAATTAATAAAAAATAATTATAAATTAAAATAAATAAAATTATGTCAGTAGTAAATTTAAAAAGTTTAACAGATTTAAGCGGATTTTATATCGTATATCAGGGATCAACATTAATAGAAATCCCAGGATGGAGAGGACTTTCACATTTAATGGAACATCTGATTTATCATTCGCTTGATAAATTATTAGATGATTTCGATAGATATGGAATTGAAAATAATGCTTATACATCTTCTAATAATATTGTTTTTACTTTTGCCGGATTAGATGAATATTTAAAAGATTATAGAGAATCAATATTAGAAAATTTATTAAAATTTCAAATAACTGAAGAACAATTTGAAAATGAACGAAAAATAGTTTTGGAAGAATATAAAGATTATTTTAATAAACAAAATTATCGTCATGCAATGAATTTAAATAGAAAATTATTCAATGATTATGATGCAATTGGTTCAAGAGAAGATTTAGAAAATCTTACATATAAAGATATTATAGATTATTTTAAATTATTAAAACCTCAAAAAATCATTAATGTTTCTAAATATTCAGATTTTGAAACAGATATAGAATTTTCAATTGAACGTTTTGATAATATAATAAAAAGAGATAATTATCAAGATATCACCTATGAACCATTTAATTTCAATGCAGATAAATCATCTATAATTAATGTATCAGAAGTAATCACTGAAGATTTCCCATATATTCAATTTTTAACTCAAATGTTGGGTTATGGATTAAAATCTCCATTATATCAAGAGTTAAGAGAGAAAAAAGGTTTAGTATATTATGTTTCAATAGGTTTTGATAAAAGTACATTAAAATCTGGAGTTATAACTATTGCAAGTGAAACATCAAATGAAAATGTTGAAGAATTTCAAAACACATTAGAAGAAGTATTATCTAATCCAGATAAATATATGACACAAGAAAGATTTGATATCATAAAAGAAGCTATAAATATTTCATTAAAAAAACAAAAAATTAATAGATATAAAAGCATTAATAAATATATCTATCCTAATAGATGGAATATTGAATCTATTTTAAAAGATTTAACTTTGAATAAAGTTATGGAATATTATGAAAAGTATTTTAATTTTAATTCTTATTATAAATCAATAGATACTCAAGAACAATTTTAATAATTTTTCAAAACAAAAAATATATGAAAATGTTTTGAGTTTTTATTGTTTTATTGAAAAATTATTAGTAGTTTTGTAATTCTATAAAATAAAATTAAAATTAAAAAGAATAATATATTAAATAAAGAGAAAATATGAGTTATGAAAATTATTATTCTCAAAAAATTATCCTGATATAATTTTTCAAATTGATGTACAATGGGATAATGGTTTTAATGAACCACCAAGTAATATATTAATTTAAATGATAAAGAAAAATATGAGTTATGAAATCAAATAAAATAGTATTCCAATCACCTTCTGTGGTTAAAGTTAGTACTCCACAAATAAAGGTAAAAGATTTGGATAAATTTGATAATCTTCCTAAGAAATCAAATCTTCGTAAGAAAAAATTGAAAAATATTTTAAATTATGATAAAGAAACTAAACTTTTAGAAAGTTATTGGGAATTAAAAGATATTTCTATTGTTGAATTTGAACAATTAATAAGAGAGAAAAATATAGTTCCAGAATTAGTATCGGAAATAAATTTAGAATATTTTTTAAAAAATTTGAATGTGAAAAAAGAAATTGATATTTTAAATGATGATATAAAAATATTAAAACAAAAACAAATTATTGTTAATAAAAATATTGAATCTTTAGAAAATAAATATACTGATTTAGATGATGAAATTTATAATATTCGAGAAGAAATATATAATAAACAAAAAGATTTAATTAATTTTGATGATGAAGATTTAGATAATGGAGATGAAGAAAGTGAATTTGAGTATTTTCCCAAAAGATGCGTAACCGGACTACGCTATACCCCGTAAAATAAAGAACTTCTTTTAACAATCTGCGGAGAAAGGGGGGATTCGAAATACAACACCTGAGCAATTTTTGGGACCCTGATTTTTTTAATTATTATCAAGTTAATTTAAAGTATTATTTAAGAATTCAAAAATTAAAAAATATATTATATGTTTCCAAAAGATAGAAATATAGCTGTTAAAATTAATAATGAACAAGAGTTTAATATAGTTAAAGATTATTGTATTAAAAAATATTCTCAAAAATATTTTGAAATTAAATACTATATATCTTTAGAATGGTTTTTTATTAATTGTTCAAGAACTTCTGCAAGTTTTTTTCAGTCTGCAACATATACTAATATTGATTGGGATGTTGAAGAAATTTTTCATTATTATCAAATAGATAATTTAAAATCATATTTACGAAAATTGAAAATTAAAAAAATTCTTCTTTCATAAATTGTGTACAAAAATTATTATTATTTTATATCTATTTTTGAAATATGAATATTTGATAACCACCATCCATTATTGTCAGTATTATGTTCATTTATTTCATCCCAATGTGATTGGTTATTGTTTCTAATTGAAGAAAAATCTTCATGAAATTGAAATTCATTATTATCATAATTATCTTTAAGATACTTTTCCCAAGTTGTTTTATCTTTATAATCAAGATCATTAGTATGATTTTCAAACAACATATTTCCATCTTTCCCATTTATAAAATATAATAAAATTATTTTATTTGGATATAACTCTCTAAAAGGTATTCTTTCTCTTGGAGTTAATTTAATATCTAAAATATTATCCATTCCATTTGGTGTATTTGTTGATTTTTCAAATAATTTCTCAAAATTATTAAATTTCTTTATTTTCACATTTATATTTTTTTTTATGATTTTATCATTTTTAAATAATCATTTAAATCATTTTCTCTCATTGTTCTTGCTTGTTCATAAATTTGTTCTTCAGTTAATTCAGGAACATTACATATTAGATTATATTTAATTTTAACATCTTTATAAATTTCAGAACATTTTTGTATATCAGTTTCACATAATAAATCAAAAACTATTTCATCATTCTCAATTTTGATGTCTTTAACTGCTTCATTTGTTAAGTGTTGTTCTTTTAATTCTGTTAAAATTCTTAATAAATTATTATCTTTTTCTTCTATCTTTTCTTCTATCTTTTCAATTTTTAATAATTTAGGTATAATATCACTTAAATATTCATCTTTTTTTAAAATTATTTTTTCACAATTTTTTTGATTTTGTAATTGAGTTATCCAATTATCCCAATTTAATTTTAATAATTCTATAAATTTTTCTTCATTTCCTCGATTAATAAATCTTTGAATATATTCCTCTTTTAAGTTAATATTTGGAAATATTAAAGTAAAATCAAGATTTTCTTTTACAAGTGCCTCTCTAACATTTTCATGAGAGCTTATTAAAATTATATCGACTTTTCCTATATTCTTTTTAATATGTTCAATATAATTTTTTGGAAATTTTGATTTATCAAATTTACTACTATCACTATCCAAAACTTTTAATTTAGTATTTTTATAAAAATAACTTTTACCAGTTCCAGGAAATGCAGATATTAATATTGTGGGTTTTTTATTTTTCATTTTTAATGTGTTTTCAGTTAAGAAATCTTTTTCAATTTCTTTTAATATATCAATACTATATTTATATAAAACTCTTGGAGAATAGAATTCATCTTTTAATTTATCATTCCAATTCTCAGATATTCTTTCAAGTATTTCAATTTTAGTTGAAAAATCATCTACATCTTTCTTATCAGTATCTTTACTATAAAAAATATGATTATTGTTTTCGTAAAATCTTTTTAATATCATAATTTAATACTATTTTTTATTATATATAAAATTTAAAATATATTAAATTTAAAATATATAAAATTTAATTCATAATTAATTATAATTTTTCAATATTTTAGAAATTATTGGATTTCTTACAATATCGTTAATAGAGAACTCCACAAGACCAATATCATCAATGTTTTTTGTTCTTTCAATACCATCACGAAGACCATTAATTTTTTCTTTTCTATCTGTTTGTTCTAAATCACCAGATATCAAAAATTTACTATTATTTCCGATTCGAGTAAGTAAATTTAGCATTTGGCTTGGTCCAATATTTTGACTTTCTTCGGCTATAACTATTGCAGAATCAATGGATATCCCTCGAATAAACCCATATGCAAGTGGTTCAATAATTCTTAATTCTTGTAATTGTTTTCTATTTTGTTTTCCAATTATTTTATCTATTAAATAATATGTTGAAAATAGATATGGATCCAATTTAGATTCTAAATCCCCTTTTAAATAACCAATACTATAATCAGCTTCTACAGTTGGTGTGATAATATATATTTTTTGATATTGATTATTTGAATTTGCTAATAATTCTAATGCTTTTGCAATAGATATGAAGGATTTACCTACTCCTGAAGGGCCTACAGCAAAGGTTATTTGATTTTCATCTATTGTTTTTATTAGTTCTTTTTGTTTTTTGTTTTTCCCTCTTAATTTAAATTTTTTCCCATATAATATTTCTGCAATTTGTTTATTATTTAGTGGTATTATTTTTGAGGTTCCATTTGAACCTGTTGTCATTATTTTTTTGTTTAAATCTATTACTGTTTTTTGTTTATTTTCATATTTGTTATTATCATTTTTGTTGTTTTTACCCATATAGATTTTATTTTTATATATTAAATTTTGACTTCTATAAAAAAGAAAAGTTTGATTTATGGTAAATTTATAATTTATAACATATTGATAATCAATATTAAATAATAAACATTAATGTAAATGATACAATACCAATAAAAAACATTATTAATCTTGTATTCCAATTAAGTTTTATTTTTGCTGTGTCTGTTTTTGAAAAATCTCTCCAACCTTTTGGATAAGATCCATCAAATCTATTTCTCATTAAATAATACATTCCATCATGAAAAAATGGAAATAAAAAAGGTATTGCTATTATTCCTAAAATTGCATTCCAACTAAAAAATATAAACCAAATATAAACAAATGGGATAAAACAAAATGTTCTTAACCAAGACCATAATATATGTTCATATTTTTTTAATCTTTTTGCTTTTCCTTTATATACATAATACCAATACATTGCTTCTGACCAACCAAATAATGTTGATATACAAATATATATTAGTAAAAATATTATTGATATTAAAATATTCATAATTAATTAATTTATTTTATATATTAATTTTTATTTTAAATTATTTTTATTATATTTGCAAATTAACCTTAAAACTAAAATTTATATACTAAATGTCAATAGATAAATTTGAAATAAGAATATTAAAATTAAAAAATATAATAGAATAAATAATGAAAAAATAGAAAAAATAGGAAATATATTTGATTATATTCTTGATACTCAAGCAGTAAAATTAAATAGACCAACATATAATAAAATATTATCTATTGATAAGAAATTTGATTTTAACAAATTTCAATTAAAAAAAGTTCAAATTGAAGCATTATCACTTAATGATTATAATTGTGTAAATAGGATTAATATTTATAAATTTAAATTAATTGATTCTGATGAATTATATGATGATATTAATATATTTATGAAAAATATGAAAAAGGTGTGTTGTATTCAAGAACTCTGGGGTAAAACATTAATTGAACATTGTGTAACATATTTAGATAATCAATCTGAAAAAATAAAAACATATAGATTTTTATATCATTCTTACACAATGCCAGCAAAAACATATTATTGGAATAATAAAAAAGAATATTATATTAATGGTATTAACTATAATTATAATAATTGGAAAATTTTATTAAGAAAAATTAAATTAAAAAGATTAACCAAATGAGAAAAAAAGAATTAAAACAATTAGAAAAAGAATTAAAAGAATTAAAACAGGATTTAATTAAAGAAAAAAGTATTTTACAACAAAAATTTGTTAAAAAATATAATGAGAAAATAAAATTGTTTGATTCAATAGTTAATTCTAATCAACGAAAAGGATATTATATTCAAGAGAGATATTTAATTAAAGATCCAAATAAAAAAACATTTAATGCAATTATTTATATTATTGAAATTGATAAATACACAAATAAAAAATCTAAAATAAAATTAGATTATATTGAAATTGAAAATCATCCTTTAGGAACAATAGGTAATAGTCAAACTAAAGAAAATATTATAAATGGTTTTGTAACATTAAAAAATACAAATGATATAACTTGGTTAGAATCAGAAAATAAATTACAAAAAGAAAGAGAAAACAAATTAAAAAAAATTATTAATGAAGGACCATTAAAATTTGATGATTAATTATATATTGGAAAATTAACATATAAATGAATTAAAATATGAAAGTTTATATTAACAAAAATCATGTAGATGGTACTAATGGTAATTATGAATATGTAATAATGGAGAGAGAATTCGTTTTTGAAAGATACTTAATGATTAAAAAAAGATTAACTTATAATTGTTATTGAAACATCATCACTTATTAAAATTGCTTTAATATCATCATTAGTCATAAAATCTTTAAATTCTTTTGTTTGTTGATTTTTATGACTTTTAAAAAGCATCCAATCATTCCCAGAATTTGAAGTAGCATAAATATATGTTTTACCATCTTTATTTATTTCTATTGATTTATTTGTTAATTTATTATAAAAGTTTTTCATATCTGCATTTACTTTATAACATTTAACAACATCCCAGTTATTATTTTTTTTCTTTTTTGATTGATATATTATATAATTTGGTTGTTCTAATTCAGATTTATCTTTTTTATAAATTGAGAAAAATTTGATTTGTATTGTATCATCTATAAATGTTTCTGTTTCTTCAGTTGTTTCTAATTCGTTTTTCTTAAATCCTAATTCTTCTAATTTTTTATTAAATAAATCATTATTATATAATTCAACAATATTAAAATTAGTTTTTAATTCATCAAGATTAAAACTAAATGTTTGAGAAAGATCAATTTCTTCAGCATTTATAGATTTTAACAAAGCAGCACTATCAGTAACTATTGATTCTAATATATCTGCATCATTGAATACTTCTTGCATTTCTATCGCTGATTCAAATATAAATAAATTGTAATTTTTTATATGTTTATTCATTTTTTAATTTTTTAAATTTTGATAATCCTTGACCATTCATAGTATTATCATAACCTGATTGTTCATTTGTTTTTTACATCAATCCACCATTACCAGTTGCACTTCCATAATTTTCAAATATTTTCATATATTTCATAATTTTATATATTATTTTTTATTTTTTAAATTTAATATAAAATTTATTGCCACACTAAAAAAGATTCCAAAAAATCCAATTAACATTGGATAATTCCACCAAGTTGTATTTTGCCAACCAAATATTAATGATATTATCACAAATATAATATATATAATACCACATATGTATAATTTACCAAATGTTGTCTTTGGTTTTATAAAATTTTTTAATTTTTTTAATAATTTTTTCATCTTATTTTTTTATTTTTTTATTATCCTAACCATGAATAACATACTTCATCTATTATTTTAGAAACATGTTCATCTTTATTATCATATATTACAACATATATCTCATATTTATCTATTTTTAATATATCATAATTTTCTACATTTTCAAATCCAGCATGTTCTTTATAAAAATTATGAGCTTTTTTACTTGAAAGAATTATGTGTGATGAAGAATAATAAATCTCAGGAAAATATAAATTATGATAAAATATTGATAATTTTTCTTTCTTTAATAACGTAAAATCATTTAAATTATCATCAGTAGATAATTTTACAAAATTATCAATAATAATTTGATGACCTTCTTCAGTTAAACTTTCATTCATATGCTCTTCATATTTTATAATATTCTTCATTTAATTCTTAATTTTTTTTAACATATTTTTAACATATTTTAATGTTTTTAACATTTCTATTAATTCTGGTTGAGGAAAAATATCAGATTTGTCACTACGATATGATGTATGTGACCAAACTCCTGACTTCCCTTTTAAAGCATCTACGGACACATCAAACATAGTTTCATTATAATCTAATGGTATCTTATAATAATTTCCCCAATAGATTAATAACTGCCTTAATGTTTCTATTTGTTCTGGAGTATATTTCTGAAAACCATAATATCCTCTATATTTAGTTTTATAAACTTGAACTTCTTCATCTGGAATATGATGACCATAAACATCATACCATTTACCATTATCTTTTTGTTTTAATCCACCGGCGGAATCAATTTCTACACCAATTGAATAAGTATCTAATTTTTTATATTTTAATCCATATTTATTAAACACTTTTATTTTAATTCCTAAATGATACCCCCAATATTTAGAAGAAAATAATTGATATGGTATACCATCACCACCAATTATAATACAAGTTGCTATTCTTGATTTTGAATTTCTCCAAGTAGCGATATCCCCTTTAATAGAGTTATTTGGAGAAACTGTATGATGTAAAACAATTTGATTTTTTTTAGTTTTTGTGGGAATATATTGATTTTTTGGAAAATCAATTTGAACAATTTTATCTATTATACTTGTCATGGTTTTGAACTTATTTTTTATTATATATAAAAAAACAGAAATAAAAAAAGATGCTTAAAAAAAGAATGAGTTATATATGAATAATGATAAATTATTTTCATTTAATTTTAGAGATATAATAAAATTAAATGATTTATTAAATAAAGATTTTGAATTAATGTGTTATGAATTTAATACATTAGTAAATTCTTATCAAATTAAACAAGAATTATTTTCATGGTCTTTATGGGAATATTTAATGAAAACATTTACAATAAATGAAAAAACAATAAATATACAAACAGATGTTGATATTGATGAAAAAAATAGAACACATAAAACTTATAAATATACAATAAAATGTTTTATAAATAAAACAAATTATTTTTATATTATATTTTTTGATGAAAAAAGAGGATATAATGATAAAGATTATCATGAATTTGCAACAAAGGAAGATAAATCAAACAAAATTCATTCTTTAACAATTTTTTATAATCCAGATTTAATCACAGAAAAGTATATTAATAAACATATTACAGAATTAATAAAATGTTCTTATTATCCAACATCAAAAAATCAATTTTATACTATTCAATCATCTACTATGGGATTTACTTTAAGTTCTTCATATGTTAAAGAAATGGATATAGATATAGAATTAAATTATGGTACGAAATTTATTGAAACAAATAAACAAATTATTAAATCATTAAGAAATAAAAAACATGGTTTATTTTTATTTCATGGAATTTCTGGATCTGGGAAAACTTCATATATTCGTAAGTTAATTTCTGAATTATCAGAAGAAAAAACTATAATTTATATACCAACTTATATGATGAATTCTATGGCTGATCCAGAATTAATGTCATTTATATCTGGATTTAAAAATACAATTTTAATATTAGAAGATAGTGAAAATATATTAACAAAAGGGATAAACAATAGAACTCAAGCAGTTTCAAATATTTTAAATATGACTGATGGATTATTAAATGATTCTCTTGAACTTCAAATAATTGCAACTTTTAATACAGAAGCACAAATGATTGATGATGCATTAACTAGAGCTGGAAGACTTCAAGTAAATTATAAATTTGGAAAATTAAATAAAGAAAATTCTCAAAAACTTATAAAAAAATTAGGATTGAATAAAAAAGCTACAAAATCTATGACGTTAGCTGAAATATATGAAGGTCATAATTCTATAATTATAGATGATTTAGAAAATAATAATAAAAAAATAGGATATAAATTTAATAATTAATTATTTTACTTAATTTTTTCTTTCTAATGAAAGTTTTAAATATATTTTTGAAATTTTTATCATATAATTCATTTGAATTATACCACATATCATATTCTTCTTTAGTTAATAAAGTTAATTGACTATTTAAATAGTCAAGATTTTCATCAAATGTTGGAACAAAAGTATTAGCAGTATTACTAAAAGGATTAATTCCACCGGTCCCATAAGTTCCATAAGTTCCAGTCCCATTTCCTGCCGGAGAAAAAGTGTGAGTGTGAGGTCCTTGTTGAGATTGTGAAACTACACCAAAATTCCATGTGTAAATTCCACTAGAAGTTGCAGTTCCAGTGTAAGTAATTGTTGAAACTTCGCCTTCACAAATAGAAGTATCGGAAATAGTAAAATCAGAATTATTTCCCCATATTGTTGTCCCCCCTGTTAATGTTATACTTGACATGTTTTGTTTATTATTTTACTTAATTTTTTATTTCTTATAAAATTTTTAAATATATTTATAAAATCTTTTTCATATACAAATACTGAATTATACCACATTTTATATTCTTTTGGTGTTAATGAATTTAATTGACTATTTAAATAATTCATATTTTCTTCCAGTTCAGTTGACCAAGTTGTAGAAGTAATAATTACTGGTTTAGTAATAGGTATATATGGCATAAATATGTATCCCTGATTTGTTGATTTTGTTGATGTTGTTGATTTTGTTTTATTACTCATATCTTATTTTATGAATAATAAATATATTTGTTTAAATTTTTTTAGATTCTTTTTGATTTAATAAATTTTTCTTTACAAAATTTTTAAATTTTCTTTTAACTGAGTTTGAAACAGGAGTTACTTTTTTAATTGAATTAATTTTAATTTCATTATTAAATGTAGATATTCTAATATTATCTATATTTTTCATAATATTTTTCTATATTTATTTTGATTTGAAATTAAAGTCTTACAACTAATCAAGTGATGGTGAATGACAACCTGATTGATGACAAACAGCAAATTCTTTATCTGGTAATTTTTTACCTGGTTTATATAGTCCCGTCAAAGAAAACTACTACATCTTTAGTGTCGTAGATGAATTTGACTTCCAAACAAATGGAAAAAAGTCATTATTTTCTTTTAATATATAACTTAAAGAAAATAAAGTTTTACCTAAATGTTAAAAGCATACAAATATAGAATATATCCAAATCAAGATCAAAAAGAATTACTATCAAGAATCTTCGGTCAAGTAAGATTTGTATATAATTTAGGTTTAGAGACAAAAATTAGTGCTTACACAGGAAACAAAAAACACCTTAATGTTTTTGATTTAAATAAGCAAATAACTCAGTTAAAAAAGAATGAGTGTGATTGGCTCAAAAAAAGTCCATCACAAGCACTTCAAATGAGTATGTCCAATTTAGACAATGCTTATACAAACTTTTTCAGAGGTGCTGGTTTTCCTAAGTTTAAATCAAAATATAGAAAACAATCATTTCAATTACCTCAAGGTGTTTTTTTGAGTGAAAATAAAAAACAAGTATGGATACCAAAACTCAAATTTACTGACATAGATTTACACCGTGAATTTAAA
>Ga0222628_1000329_pt1 | contig 21720 bp, 21 predicted proteins | sample AntAcemetageno95_FD_179860 | JGI IMG/M metagenome (GOLD analysis project Ga0222628, IMG submission 179860) | Saline water microbial communities from Ace Lake, Antarctica - #95 | ecosystem: Environmental > Aquatic > Non-marine Saline and Alkaline > Saline | place: Antarctica: Ace Lake | collected...
TTAAACATATTAAGAAAAGGTAAACCCGATGCCGAAAGGATAGGGAATAGAGGTTGGAACACACCAAAACGAACTTATCTATTTGGATAAGTTACGTTTGAAGAGTTGATTTATCAACTTTTGTTCTATCATTTTGAAAATATGTTTGTTATAATTGCGTCGAGAGGTGATTGTATGGAAAATGCATATATTAAGAACCGAAATAGCTTATTAGAGAAGATAGAACCTGAAAGCGTTGTTGTAATTGATTCAGGTAAGTCGGCGCATAAAACGTTTGATGAATTTGAGAAATATGTTCCAAACAGAAATTTTTATTATTTAACAGGGTTAAGTGAACCTAATTTAAAACTGATGATTGTCAAAGGTAAGAAAAAAAACATCTTGATGTTATTTATTGAAGAAACTACTGAATATATGAAAAAATGGGTAGGAGCAAAAATCTCAAAAGAAAAAGCAAGTGAGATATCTGGAATAGAAAAAACCAAAATTCACTATCTTGATAAGTTTGAGGATATATTTAGAGGGATGATGACTTATGGTAGAGGAATTGGGGTTGCACCTCCAAAAAGCTGTTACCTGGATTTATTTAGAGTTACTAAAGACGAAGAACCAATATCACATACACAATTTAAATTCATTCTTGATAATTACAAAGAACTGAATATTAAAAATATTAATGAACAGATTTCATATTTAAGAATGTTTAAAGCAGATTTTGAAATTGAATACCTACAAAAAGCAATTAACATTACTGAACTTGGATTAAATCGCATATTAAGTGGATTGAACAAAAGAACAAATGAATGTCAATTAGAAGCCGATTTTCTTCATGAGATTACTCTTGAAGGAAGTCAAGGAGTTTCATTTGATACAATTGCTGCTTCTGGTAGAAATGCTACAACACTCCACTATGATGAAAATAATAGTGAATTAGTTAATGGGAATCTTATTTTATTTGATTTGGGTGCTTTATATAATAATTATGGGTCTGATATATCAAGAACTTACCCAATAAATGGTAAATTTAGCAATAGACAAAAAGTACTCTATGAAATAGTCTTAAAAGCTAATAAAGAGACTATAGAGTACGTGAAACCGGGAATAACATGGACTGAATTAAACGATTTCGCAAAAAAAATACTTATAAAAGAATGTAAATCTATTGGATTAATTAAGAACGATGAAGAGATTAATAAGTATTACTATCATTCGATTGGGCATTACCTTGGATTAAATGTTCATGATGTAGGACATTATGAACTAGAACTGATTGAAGGGATGGTCTTAACAATTGAACCGGGGTTATATATTACAGAAGAAAATACTGGAATTAGAATTGAAGATGATATATTGATCACAAAAGACGGATGTATCAATCTAAGTAAAAACATTATTAAAGAAGTGAAAGACATTGAGGAGTACTTGAATAAAAAGTAGTACTCTTTTTTCTTATATTTTTCATCCACGAATACGTATAAAACATGTTATAATATAATAGGTGATTATATGAAATATATACAAGGAATTGTGAAAGCAATTATTTTTCACAGTAAAGAAAATTCTTTTACTATATTAAAAATTAAAGTAACTGAGTCGAATGAAGATTTGACACTCTTTACGTACGAAGATTTGCTCACAATTACAGGATATTTTCCTCAACCTATGAGGGGCGAAGAAATCAAATATTTTGGAGAATTTAAAGAGCATAGCAAATATGGACTCCAATATCTGGTCAAAAGCTTTGAGAAGTTAAGCGAAACTTCAATAGCGGGATTAATTGAATATCTGTCAAGTGACTTATTTAAAGGAGTCGGCCCTAAGACTGCTGTAAACATAGTTTCAAAGTTAGGTAAGGACACTATCAAAAGTATATTGGATGATAAAACTTCTCTTGATAAAATACCTAAAATGACGGACAAAATTAAAGATACAGTATATAATGGAATCATCGAAAATAAGTCATCGGAAAATACATTAATCAAACTTTATGGATATGGAATTACACCTAGAACTGCAATCAAAATTTATAAGTTTTATCAGAACGAAACAGTTGCAATTATAGAGAATAATCCTTATCAGTTAATAAATGATATTGAAGGTATCGGATTTGAAAGAGCAGACATCATTGCGAAGAATTTAGGGTTTGAAGAAACTCACCCATTAAGGGTAAAAGCGATGATAAGCTATCTATATAACCTTATGGGAATAAATTATGGCCATACGTTTCTATATTTAGATCAATTAAAAGAGTATTTGAACAAAAGTTTGAATAAAAAAGGGGATTTAGTACCTATTGAGACTATTGATAAGTATATTTTTGAGCTTGAAAAAGAAAAAGTGTTTATAATTAGTGAAAATATGGTTAAATTGAGAACTGTTCACTATGCAGAAGACAACATCATATCTAAAATCAAGGAATTAACTTCGATTTTTAATGATGATATAGACTTTAGTAAAGTGGAAGATTACATAGAGTTATTCGAAAATATCAATGAAATTAAATACACGAAATTACAAAAACGTGCTGTTCATAATGCAATGTCTAGTAATCTATTTATTCTTACTGGAGGCCCTGGTACTGGTAAAACTACTGTAATTAAAGGAATTGTTTTTGTCTATTGTAAATATAACAAAATACCTATTTCTTATAATGACAGTTTATTTGATATAAAGTTAATTGCACCAACGGGTAGAGCTGCTAAAAGAATGAATGAAACAACATCTCTACATGCTGAAACGATTCATCGTTTCTTAGGATATAATTATGAAGGCAAGTATACTTTTAACAAAGATAACCTTGTAAATGCTGATGTAATAATCATAGATGAAGCCTCTATGATAGACGTTTTCCTAGCCTCACAGCTACTTCAATCTATTCCTGCCAACACAAAAGTAATAATAGTAGGTGATGAAGACCAACTTCCAAGTGTTGGACCTGGGCAAATATTGACGGATTTCATCGACTCAGATATGATTGACTACATTGAATTAGAGACCATCCATCGTCAAGCTGAAAATTCTAATATTATTAAGTTAGCTCATTCTATTAAAGATGATGTTTTACCTGATGATATTTTATCAATCTACGATGATAGATACTTTGTTCCTGAAGATATCGGAAACTTCTCAAGCAGATTAAAAAACATTATTAATTATCTTCAACTAAATGGATATTCTTTAGATGAAGACATTCAGGTTCTTATACCAATGTACAGGGGAACTGCTGGAATTGATAATGTTAATAGATTACTTCAAGAAGAATTTAATCCAAACACTGGAAAATCACTTGTAAATGGTGATAGAGAATTTAGAATTGGAGATAAAGTCCTCCAACTTTCTAATCAAATAGAAGATAATATTATGAACGGAGATCAAGGAGTTGTCGTTGGTTTAACAGATGACAACATTTTGATAGTTGATTTTATGGGGATAGAAGTTACCTATAAACCAGGTGATTTAATTAATCTAAAACATGCTTACGCAATGAGTATACATAAATCTCAGGGTAGTGAATATAAAGTTGTAATTATGCCTTTATATAGAAGCTACTCCATCATGCTAAAAAGAAAACTTCTCTACACTGGTATTACTAGAGCTAAAGAGAAACTAATCTTGATAGGAGACATGAGTGCATTTAAATATGGTGTTGAAAGACTAGAAGCATCAAGGCAAAGTGTTTTAAAAGAGAAAATCATAGATAGAATTCTAAACGATTCAAAAGATGATAAGCAGGAAAAAATAAAAGCTTCAACTACAAAAAAACGCATTGAAGATCCATCCATTCCTTTTGAGGAATTAGGGGAAGAATTAGAGGATGGAATTTCACCATATAGTTTCCTTGAAAACGAAGAAAATTAACTCAATAATGTTGCTATTTGAAAATATGTTTAGTATAATGAATTTGAAATCAAAGATGAAGACGAGTAGGTATCATAAATATAGTAGAGAGCTAGTGGTTGGTGAAAACTAGAATATTGAAATACTGAAGCTACTTTTGAGAGACGTTAATCGCGTTCGTATTCCTGCGTTAAAGGATTTGAGTGCTAGTATATCTAGAACTAAGGTGGTACCACGGAATATATTCGTCCTTATGATTTATAGGGGCGTTTTTTTATTATAAAGGAGTGAGACAAGTGAGAGAATTATCAGGAAGACAAATTAGGGAAATATGGTTAAAGTTTTTCGAAGAACGAGGACATAATGTTGAAGAAAGTGCAAGTTTAATACCAAACAACGATAAAACTTTATTATGGATAAACGCAGGAGTAGCACCATTAAAAAAATATTTTGATGGATCAGTTATTCCTAAAAATCCCCGTATTGTAAATGCCCAAAAATGTATCAGAACGAATGATATTGATAATGTTGGTAAAACAGCTAGACATCAAACATTTTTTGAAATGCTTGGGAATTTCTCAATTGGAGATTATTTTAGAGATGAAATAATTCCATGGGCTTGGGAAATAATGACAGATAACAAATACTTTGGATTTGAAAAAGATAAACTATATATGACGATTTATCCTAACGACGAAGAAACAAAAACAGCTTGGATGAATGAAGGCGTAGAAGAATCTCATATTATAAAAACAAACTACAACTTCTGGGAAATTGGAAGTGGTCCATGTGGACCATGCACAGAGGTTTTCTATGATCGCGGGATTGAGTATGGAGACATTGATATTAGTGTTATTGAAAAAGATATTGAAAACGATCGATATGTCGAGTTTTGGAATATTGTCTTTTCACAATATAACAGCAAAGAAGGTCTTCTTAGAAAAGATTATCCGGAACTTCCAAGCAAAAATATTGATACAGGACTTGGATATGAAAGATTAGTTTGTTTACTTCAAAACAAAAAAACAAATTTTGAAACTGATCTATTTATGCCACTAATAAATCAACTAGAACAATTCACTGGAATTAAGTATTCAGGACAAGTTTCTTTCAAAGTAATCGTAGATCATGTTAGAACAGTAGTATTTGCCGTTAGTGACGGTGCTGTCTTGTCAAACGAAGGAAGAGGTTATGTTCTTAGAAGACTGCTTAGAAGAGCAGTTAAACACGGAAAACAACTAGGGTTAAACGAACCATTCTTATATAAAATGGTGGATACAATAATATCAACTATGGGATATTATTATCCATACTTGAGTGATCACAGAGATTTAACAGTAAAAGTAATTAAACTTGAAGAACAAAAATTCTTTGAAACACTAGTTCAAGGACAAAAAATACTTGATGAAATTATACATGAAAATAAATCAAAAATTATTACAGGTGAAAAAGCATTTACTTTATATGATACATACGGATATCCTTTAGAATTGACGGAAGAAATTGCTGAAGAAAAAGGGCTAACAGTTGATAGAGAAGGGTTTAATATTGAAATGGAAAAACAAAAAGACAGAGCAAGATCTGCAAGAAAAAATACTGTTTCAATGAAAAGCCAAAATGAAGAATACATTAACTTTAAAGAAGAAAGTATCTTCACAGGTTACGATTCTTTATCTGAAAATACGGTAGTAATTAAAAGTTTTGAAGAAGGAGTAGTTTTAGCAAAAACTCCATTTTATGCTGAAAGTGGTGGGCAAGAAGGAGACAAAGGAATTATCTTCAAAGGAGATAAACCCTACCTTGTTCTTGATGTGCAAAAATTGCCAAACGGACAGTTCATTCATTTTCTTGAAGACAATGATTTAATAGATGGAGATAAGGTCAAAGCTTCAGTTGATGAAGAAACTAGATTGGCAACAGTATATAATCATTCAGCTACTCATTTAATGTTTGGTGCATTAAGAGAAATAGTTGGAGATCATGTGAGTCAACAAGGTTCACAAGTAACTAGTGAGTCTTTGCGCTTTGATTTTAATAATTATGATAATCTTTCAGATGAAACACTTTTAGAAGTTGAAAGAAAAGTAAATGAACTTATAAACAAAAACATTGAAGTTTCAATATCTGAAGAATCAATTGAAGAAGCAAAAGCACTTGGTGCTATCGCAGAATTCGGTGAAAAGTATGGAGACAAAGTAAGAGTTATAAACATGAAATACACGATTGATTTATGTGGTGGAACACATGTTCATAACACAGGTGAAATTGCGAAATTCGCAATTGCATCAATTGAATCAAAGGGTAGTGGGATTTATAGAATAGTAGGCCATGCAAATACATCAATAGAGAATATCAAAAATCAATTTGTTGGTTTTCATAAAGAAATGGATAAATTGATGGTTAAAGTTGATAAACTACTTTTAGAAGCAAAAGAAAACAACATTGATATATCATTCTCATTTATTAGAAATGAAGAAATTATTGGTTCTTATCAAGACATCATTAATAAGAGAAAAGAATTCGCTAAACTACAAGAAGAAGTTAGAGAGTTTGAAAAAAAATATAAAGAACTAGTTAAGAAAAGTGTATTCAAAAAGATAGATGAATATCTATTACAAGAAGAACATGGTAAAATAATATTAAGAACTGAAAACATCGATAAAGACTCACTTAAACCACTCGCAGATTTACTACTAGAAAAACTTGTTAAAGGGTTTGTATTTATTGCGAACGTGTCTAACAACAAAGTTACATTTATCGCTAAATCAAATACTGATATTCATGCTGGTAACATCGCAAAAGCAGCTGCCATAATTACTGGAGGAAACGGTGGAGGCCGTCCAGACATGGCTCAAGCAGGTGGAAGAGATGTTTCTAAAGTGGATGAAGCATTATCAAAAGTTAAGGAATTAACAAAATGAAAAAACTAGGACTAGATCTAGGAAATAAAACATTAGGGATAGCGATTAGTGATGAATTAGGAATTTTGGCAAGAGGGCTTGAAACATTTAGATTTACAGATAAAGACTTTCTTGTAGCATTAGATTTTACTTTAAAGTTAGTAAGTGATAATAATATTGATGTAGTAGTTTTAGGACTACCTAAAAATATGGATGGAACAATAGGTTCTCAAGCTCAGATTTCAATTGATTTTAAAGAAGAAATTTCTAAAAAAAGCAATGTTGAAGTAGTGTTTTGGGATGAGAGATTAACATCAAAAATGGCTTCAAATATGATGATTAGTCAGAACCTAAAAAGAAAGAAAAGAAAAAATGATATTGACAAAATGGCTGCAGTTATTATACTGCAAGGCTATTTAGATTCTATAAAATAGGAGGACTAGAAAATGGAAGATACAAAATTTACAGTTGTTGATGAAGCAGGAGTTGAATTAGATTATGAAGTTGTACTAACTTTTAAGAATCCAGATACAGAAAAGTCTTATGTTATTTACAAATTACCAGGAGATGACAATGACGAAGTTTTCGCTGCTGTATACGATGAAAAAAATAAAGATGGTGGAAACCTTCAACCAATCGAATCTGATGAAGAATGGGATATGCTAGACGAGGTACTTACTGCATTTTTAGACGAAGAATAGGTGATTAGGTGGAGAACAAATATCTAGACAGTATAAATACAAAAGAGACTAATGAATTATTAGTTTCTTTAAAGATGTTTGCACTTGAAAATAAAGTGCCAATAATTACTGATGAAGGTATTAACTTCCTAAATCAAATTATAGCTATTTCAAATGTTAAAAGAGTATTAGAAATAGGTACTGCAATTGGATATTCTGCAATTAATATGGCAATGAATAACGACATATCAATTGTCTCAATAGAACTAGATAACGAAGCATACAATATTGCTCTTAAGAATATTGAAAAGGCGAATCTTTCAAAAAGAGTTAAGTTAATAAACAATGATGCTTTAGAAGTTGATGAAACAACTCTTGGAAACTTTGATTTAATTTTTATTGATGCTGCTAAAGCACAAAATGTGAAATTCTTTGAAAAATATAAAACAATATTAAACTCAAAAGGAATTATCATCACAGATAATCTTTTGTTTCATGATTTAGTGGATCAAGAAATTGGAGATCGAAATCTACGACAACTAATGAGAAAAATAGATAATTTTAATAAGTTTGTTGTTAAAGCCCCTGGTTTTGATACTTATATTTACCAACTTGGAGATGGAATGAGCCTTAGTATAAAAAGGAAGTGACAACATGAAACTAGCAGTTACACCATTTAATACAGCTAGTATAGACATCTTAAGTGATGCTGGTGCAGATATTTTTATTATTGGAAATGAACAATATGCTAATCGTTTGGTTCACTCGTTTTCAATGGAAGAAATAACTGAAATCAACAATATTATTAAGTCTTTAAATAAAGAAATTTATATTGCTTTAAATCTAATTGTTCACAATGATGATTTACCAAAAGTAATAGAATTTCTTCATTTTGTTATGGAATTGAATGTTGATGGAATAATCTTTGGTGATTTAGGAGTATATAATTTAGCTAAAAATTTAAAGATGGAAAACGTACTTATTTATAATCCTGAAACACTAAACACAAATTACTATGATTCAGTATTTTGGGATAAAAAAGGTATAAAAGGGATTACTATATCAAAAGAAATAACGCTAAAAGAAATTGATGAAATTAGTAAAAAGACTACTATTAACGTATCAATTATTGGTCATGGACACCTAAATATGTTTCATTCAAGAAGACCGTTAATTGGTAACTTCTTCAAATATACTCATGACAAAGATGAAAGCTATTCTGAGAAAAGAGATTTCAAATTAATAGAAGAAATAAGGGATGAATCTTACCCGATTTTTCAAGATTCTCATGGTACTCATATCTTTAGAGACAAAGCTCTTGAATCATATAAAGAGATAAACTTCTTAAAGAATATACTAGATGTTTTTATTATTGATGGAATCTTCAAAGATACTAATTACCTTGTTAAAACAGTAAACAATTACCTGGAAATACTTGAAAGTAAAAATCATGAAGAAAAAGCGAAGATAATATCCGATAAATATAAATTAGATCACGATTCTGGTTTCTTATATAAGAAGACAGTCTACGTGAAATATTAGGCGTGATATAATGAAAAAACCTGAATTATTAGCTCCTGCAGGGAGCTTAGAAAAATTAAAAATCGCTTTTATTTATGGTGCAGATGCAGTCTTCATTGGTGGAAAGAAGTTTTCATTAAGAGCAAGAGCTTCAAACTTTGATATTCCTGAAATAAAAAAAGCATGTGACTTTGCACATAACCTTGGTAAAAAAGTATATGTAACAACGAATATAATCCCTCATAATGATAATTTAGAAGGACTAGGTGAGTATCTTCAAGATTTAGAAACTTCTGGAGTTGACGCAATAATTTGTGCCTCTCCCATTATAGTTGATTCTGCAAAAGAGTATACAAATTTAGAAATTCATATATCAACACAAGTATCATCTACAAATTATGAATCAGTTAATTTTTGGGCTAAAGAAGGAGCTACTAGAGTTGTACTAGCAAGAGAATTAAACAAATATGAAATTAGTGAATTAAGGAAAAATACTGATTGTGATATAGAAGTATTTATTCATGGAGGCATGTGTGTGTCTTATTCTGGGCGATGTACGTTATCTAACAATATGACAGATAGAGATGCTAACAGAGGAGGATGTGCACATAGTTGCAGATGGAATTATGATTTATATGAAGGAGAAACAAAACTGAATAAAAGTATTCCGTTTTCAATGAGTTCTAAAGATCTTCAAACTGTGAAACAAATATCAGATTTAATTGATATTGGTGTGGATTCACTTAAGATTGAAGGAAGAATGAAATCACTTCATTATATAGCTACAGTTGTAAATACTTATCGTAAGCTAATAGATGATATTTGCGATGACTTAGAAATTGATCTATCTAAATATCTATTAGAAATCAAGAAAGCTGAAAACAGACTCACAAGTCATGGATTTATGGAAGGTATGACAACAGTCGATGAACAACTCTATAATATGAGAAGTGAAAATCCATCTCAAGAGTTTATCGCATATGTTCATGATTATGATGAAGAGAATTTCATAGCTACTATTGAACAAAGAAACCACTTTGTTCCAGGAGATGAAGTTGAAGTATTTTCACCTAATTTTGAACCTCTGAAATTCAGAATAGATGAAATAGTCGATTTAGAAAATAATAGACTTGATGCAGCAAGACATCCTAAACAGATGCTAAAGGTCTTTATCCCTTTTAAAGTTTCTAAGTATGATATAATTAGAAAAATAAAACATTAGTATTGAAAAAAAGCAATTATAGACTATAATAATAATTGATAATTCATCATTGAATTTACATAAGGAGTTTACGACTCCTTTTGTTAAGAAAATAAGGAGGGTTACTTATGGATAAGCCGGTATTTATAGCTGTTGCAGGAGGGTCTGCTTCAGGAAAAACAACAGTAGTAAACAAAATAATAGATCATTTTAATATTGATAATGTGACAGTCATTAAACACGATGATTATTACAAAGATCAATCAGAAATGAATATGGAAGAAAGATACAAAGTAAATTATGACCATCCCTTTTCACTAGATAATGATCTAATGTACAAACAAATCCTCGACCTACTTAAAGGGAAAGAAATCGTTAAGCCACTCTATGATTTTGAGGCTCATAATAGAAGCAATAAATCAGAAACTCTAAGTCCAACTAAAATCGTTATTTTAGAAGGAATATTGATTATGGAAGACGAAAGAATAAGAGATTTATGTGACATAAAACTCTTTGTAGAAGCCGATGATGATTTACGCTTTATTAGAAGATTAAAAAGAGATATGGAAGAACGTGGAAGATCACTTGAGAGTGTAATTAATCAATATCTTACAACAGTTAAACCAATGCACTTCGCATTTGTTAAACCGACAAAAAGATACGCTGATATAATCATCCCAAATGACATAAACCATGATGTAGCAGTGGATTTAATTATCACAAAAATAAAATCTATCATTTCAGAGTAAGATATAGTATAATAAATTCGAATATGGAGGTACCAAAATGGACAATGTATATAAGTTAACACAACAAGGATTTCAAGAGCTCAAAGATGAAATGGAGAAATTGAAAGATGTTGATAGAAAAGAAAATCTAATTGCATTAAAAGAAGCAAGAGCTCAAGGTGATTTATCTGAAAATGCAGACTATGATGCTGCTAGAGATGAACAAGCACGCATTGAAGCAAGAATTAAGGAAATAGAAGGAATTCTTAAAAATTACGAAATTATTAAAGAAGATACTTCAAATAAAGTAAATATTGGGAAGACAGTAGTTATTAAAGTAGGAAATCTTGAAAAGCAAACATACACTATAGTTGGTTCACTAGAAGCGAATCCTCTTAAAGGGAAAATCTCAAATGAATCACCAATAGGAAAAGGGATTATCGGAAGTAAAAAAGGACAAACTTTAATAATTAAAACTGAAACAAAACAAGAAGTTAAAGTTAAAATAATCGACGTAAAATAAGAATGTTTAAAACATTCTTATTTTAATAATTAAGGAGGTAATTACTGTGATAGGAATAATAGGAGCTTTAAACGAAGAAATATCAACTATATTGAAAGAAGTTTCAGATGTTGAGGAAATCAAGTTAAAAGTTAGAACCTTTTACAAAGGAACAATTAACAATAAAGATGTCGTTATAGTATTAGCTGGAGTTGGTAAAGTTAATGCTGCAATAACAACATCAATTTTAATTGAGAATTTTGATGTAAAATGTATTATTAATATCGGAGTTGCCGGGGGACAAAATGGTGTAAAACATAAAGATGTTGTTATTTCTAAAGAAGTTTTATATCATGATTTTGATGTCGCATCATTTGGGAAATATGTCAAAGGTCAAGTGCCTGGATCAAATGCATTATTCTATGCAGATGAGACATTACTAAACAAAACTAAAATGATTTTGAATAAGCTTAAATTTGATTATGTAATAGGTAAAGTCGCTAGTGGAGATCAATTTGTATATTCTAAAGAAAAAATAAAAGATGTTAATGAACTTTATGACGATATCTATGCTGTCGAAATGGAAGCCGGAGCTATTGCTCATACAGCAACCATATATAATATACCTTTTATAATTTATAGAAGCATTTCTGATTTAATTGATGATGAAAATCAAGACAATGATTTTTATAAATTCCTGAGTGAAGCTTCTTTAAACGCAGCAAAAGTACTAAAGGAATTAATTAAAGTACTATGATAAAAGAATTAACATTAGATGACACAATCATTAAGTATCAAATTAGCTATAAGAAAAATAAAAATACTTATTTCTATTTTAAGAGAAATGGATATATTCAGATAAATGCTTCTAGAAGTCAAAAACCTAAAAAGATTCTTGATTACATCTATAAAAATAAAGAAGCATTTATTAAGAAATACAAACTTTCGAATCAATTTACTTATGATAATAATCTGTTTTATTATTTTGGAAAAGAGTATCTTAAAGTCGAAGATATAAAGGCGAAAGAAATTCTCATTTCTCATCGTGATTTAAAAGTATATGAACCAGAAATGGAAATTGATCAATTAGAAAAAGCATATAAGAAAATGAACAAAATAGTTCTACTTAAAGAACTTAATCTATTAAAAGAAAAATACAAAGATAACCTCTTTGTAGATATCAACAATATATCTCTAAAAACAAGGTATATGAATACAAGGTTTGGAAGTTGTAATCCAATACTTAGAACTATCAACATTAACTTGTATTTAGTACATTATAATATTGAGTATCTTGAATATGTATTCTTACACGAAATAACGCATCTAGTACATCATAACCATTCAAAAGAATACTATGCATTACTTAAAAAATTATCTCCAAATTATGTACAGTTAAAAAAAGAAATAAACAATAAATTTGTTCAAAGGTGATACTATGTTTTTACCAATATCAAAAGATGATTTAATAGAAAGAAATATTGAAAGTTTAGACTTTGTATTTATCAGTGGTGATGCTTATGTTGATCATCCTTCTTTTGGTGTTGCAATTATCTCAAGGATGTTAGAGTCTTATGGGTTTAGTGTCGGTATAATTCCGCAACCAAACATTAATAGAAATGAGGACTTCTTTGTACTGGGAACTCCAAAACTAGGATTTTTAGTATCAAGTGGAAATATTGATTCAATGGTGAATCATTATTCAGTTTCAAAAAGAAGAAGAACAAAAGATATGTATTCACCTGGCGGTAAAATGGGACTTAGACCAGATTATGCTACTATCAGATATTCTCAAAAGGTTAGAGAATTATTTCCTAATTCTAATATCATAATTGGCGGAATTGAAGCATCACTTAGACGACTTGCTCATTATGATTACTGGAAAGATAATGTAAGGAAAAGCATTCTAATAGATTCTAAGGCAGATATTTTAGTTTACGGAATGAGTGAATTAAGCATTATTGAGGTAGCTGAGTACTTAAGAAGCGGACTAGATATTAAAGACATAATCTTTATTAAAGGTACTGTTTTTAAGACTAAAAACAGAGACTATATTCCAGAAAACGCTATTGAATTACCAACGTATGACCAAATATTAAACAGTAAAAAAACTTACGCAAAAAGTTTTTTGATAAAGCACAATAACACAGATCACATTAGTGCAAAACCGTTGTTTGAGGAATACAGAAATCATCTTATTATTCAAAACCCTCCAAACAGACCATTATCAAAAGAAGAAATGGATGAAGTCTATAATCTTCCTTTTGAGAGAAATTTTCATCCAATCTATAAGAAACTTGGACATATTCCTGCTATAGATGAAGTCAAGTTTTCAATTATTAGCAATAGAGGATGTTATGGTGGATGTAGTTTTTGCGCATTAACATATCATCAAGGAAGAATAATCCAATCAAGATCAAAAGACTCAATTGTGAAAGAAGCAGTTAAAATCACAGAAGATGTTGATTTTAAAGGTTACATTCATGATATAGGAGGTCCTACAGCTAATTTTTATGATGTAGCGTGTGATAAACAAGTTAAACAAGGTGTCTGTTTAAATAAACAATGCCTAGAAGATAAACCATGTCCTTTACTAAAAGTATCACATCAAAATTACCTAAATGTACTACGTGAAGTTAGAGAACTCCCAAAGATTAAAAAAGTATTTGTTAGAAGTGGAGTGAGATATGATTACGTGATGTATGATAAAAACAATGAGTTCTTTGATGAACTTGTTAAATATCATGTTTCAGGACAACTAAAAGTAGCTCCTGAACATATTAGTGATGTTGTTTTACAAAAAATGAATAAACCTAAAAGAGATTTATATGATCGTTTTACAAAAAGATTCTATGAATTAACTAAAAAACACGAAAAAGATCAATATTTAGTGCCATATTTAATGAGTTCACATCCAGGTTCAACATTGAAAGAAGCCATTGAACTCGCATGTTATATTCGTGATCTCAAGTATTATGCTGAACAAGTTCAAGATTTTTATCCAACACCTGGAACAATGTCAACTTGTATGTTTTATACAGGACTTGATCCTAGAACAATGGAACCTGTTTATGTCCCAAGAACAAAAGAAGAGAAAGCTATGCAAAGAGCTTTAATCCAATATAAAAATCCTAAGAATTACAATCTTGTACATAAAGCTTTAACTTTAGGAAAAAGAAGAGATCTTATTGGATTTGGTAAGCATTGTCTTATAAGACCAAGACCTTAATACAATAGACATTTAAGGGTATTATTTGTATAATGAAAATATGTTTGGACGGGAGGATACTATGATACATTTATTTTTAAAAACAAAAAAATTCATTCCAAATGAATTTCATCAAGGTTTTTTTGAAATTGATTTCAAAAAACTTTATAACCAAGGAATAAGATTAATCTTAACTGATTTAGATAACACTCTAATTACGTATGCAAAACAGCTTCCAACAAAAGAGATATTAGATAAATTTGACGAACTTAGAGAAATTGGATTTGAGATTGTAGTAATATCTAATAATGTCCCTTCCAGAGTTGCAACATTCTTAGAGGGAACAAGTTATAAAGGACTTGGGAATGCTCGAAAGCCTTTATTGACTGGCCTTAAAAGAGCTGTGAAACTGGCTGAAAATAGTTATACTCATAGCCAAACTGTAATAATTGGTGATCAATTGATGACGGATATTTACTGTGCAAACCGTTTCCATGCTTATAGTATTTTAGTAAACCCTATTCTACGAAGAACAGAAAAATGGTATACAAAACTTAATAGAAGAATTGAAATAAAAATGTTAAAAAAAATAGAAAACAAATATTTTGAAGTCTATAAAAGTCTAAAACTAGATATGAGGAAATAAATATGGAAAAATTATATTGTATCGGTTGTGGGAGCGTTATTCAAAGTGAAGATACTTCTAAACCAGGATATGTACCATCAAGTAAATTAAATGAAGAAAACGAGGACATTGTATGTCGTCGTTGTTTCCGTCTAAAGAATTACAACGAAGTTACTCCACTAAAAATGTCGAGTGATGAGTATGCAAATATTATTAGTGAAATAGGAAATAAAGAAGCATTAATAGTTATGGTTATTGACATATTTGACATTGAAGGTTCTTTGATAACTCAAATACCTAAACTAACTAATCATAATGATTTTATTATAATTGCTAATAAAATAGATCTTTTACCAAAGTCACTTAATGAACCTAAAATATTACATCATCTTAAGAAGATAATTTCAGATAATGAACTTAAACCAATGGACATTCTATTAATGAGTGCTATGAAGAACAAGAATATTGATTTTGTCATTGATAAAATAGTGAATTACGCTGAAAAGAAAGATATATATATAGTTGGGGCAACGAATGTTGGGAAATCAACTTTTATAAATACTTTGCTCAAATCATATGCTTCATCACAAAAAGATATTATCACAACATCTTTCTATGCTGGAACTACACTAAATCTTATCAAAATACCTTTTGGTGAAAACTTCATAATTGACACACCAGGGTTAATTAATGATAATCAAATAACTCATTACCTATCACAAAAAGCACTAAAAGTGGTGACACCAAAAAAAGAAATTAAACCAAAGGTTTATCAACTAGATTCAGGACAAACACTCTTCTTTGGTGGTCTTGCAAGAATTGATTTTATAAGTGGAGAAAAAACAAGTTTTGTTTGTTTTGCAAGTGAGTTTATAAATATCCATAGAACTAAGCTTGAGAAGGCTGATGAACTGTATGAAAAACAGGTTAAAATACTATTGACCCCTCCATTTGAAGAAGATGAAGATTTTCCGTTAAAGGGTCATATATTTAATCTTAAAAAACAATCAAAACAAGACATTGTTTTACCAGGATTAGGATTTGTAACTGTTTCAGGTTTTATCAAATTAAAAGTATATACTAGATCTAATACAACACCATATATAAGAGAAGCATTAATTTGATAAAAAAACAGATTATAGAAGATTTAAAAGTTGAATTATCTGGTAAACCAAAAAGACTTAAACACATTTACGGTGTGAGAGATACAGCACTTAAAATAGGCGACAAGTATGGATTGGATTTAGAGAAGTTGGAAATAACTGCCCTTCTTCATGATATTACTAAATATCATTCTAAAGATGACAATAAGAAAATAATTGATAGTTATTTTCCAGAGTCACAGTTCATATATGAAGAATATAATGATGAAATTTTACATGCTTTTAGCGCATATGTTCTCGCTAAAACGAAATACTGCATTAACGACGGTGAGATTTTGAATTCTATCTTAAATCACACTGTAGGAAGACCAGCTATGAGTATGTACGAGAAAGTAATCTTTATCAGTGATTACATTGAGCCTAACAGAACCTATACATCATGTGTTAAAGTAAGAGAGATAGCCAAAGAATCACTTGATCTAGCTGTTTTCACAGCTATAGATGACTCTATACAGTTTTATGAGGATATCGGTTCAAAGATTCCATTAATAGCTTATAAAGCAAGACAATACTATAGACCTATTGGAGGTAAAATATGACAAAAATAGAAATCGTAATTGAAGCGTTAGAAGATATTAACGCTTTTGACGTAATTGCATTTGACACAAAAGGAAAGTCACCGTTCTTTGATCACTTCGTAATTGCGAGTGTTACATCAGATAGACAGCTTCAAGCTGCAATTAACCATATTAGTCAAGATTTTACTAAAAATTCATTTAAAAGCCCTCGTATAGAAGGGAAAAACTCTAAATCATGGGTTTTAATAGATTGCGGAGATGTAATTGTAAATGTATTTACTAGAGAAGAACGAGATGTTTATAATATGGAAAAAATGTTTGTTGGTACAGAACGACTAGATTTAGATAAAGACAATGATTTATGATAGACTAGCTGCATATTACGACAATTTTGTTGATGATGGATTAATTGATATCTATGTTGAGCAAATACTAAAACACAGTAAATCAGGAAATGTGGCTGATTTAGGGTGCGGAACTGGCCCGTTATCAATTAAACTCGCAAAAAAAGGCTTTGATGTTACTGCAACAGATATTTCTGGAAGAATGTTGGAAATTGCATACAATAACTCAATTAGTGAGGGAGTTCATGTAAATTTCTCAAGACGTAATATCTTAGACCCACTTTCAAACACTTATGATATTATTACTATGGTGAGTGATGTAATCAATTATTTAGAAGATAAAACTCAAATGATATTGGCATTTAAAAATATTGAAGAAGTAATGAACAAAAATGCCATCTTAATATTTGATTTTTTAAAACTAGATCACATGAACAAAATAGATGGGTACGAAGAAACAATGGACATAAATGGGACTACCATCGATTGGAAAGTAAAGAAACAAATTAATACCTCGCAGATAAGTCATGAAGTGACAATAAATGGCCAAACTGAGTTCCATAATCAAATCACATATAGTGAGAAAGAATATAAAAAAATACTTTCAATTTGTAAAATAGAAGTATTTAATACAATATATTTAGAAGATCGAATTATATTTGTTTGTAAAAAAAGAATTATGTCTTAAGACATAATTCTTTTTAAATACTCAATCTTCTTTCATTGATTCTTGATCATATATATCTAGTGGGTTTACTTCTATAACTTTAATGTCATCTTCACATGAAACAAAATCTTCATGCTCTCTTAAAAATGAATTATACATCTCAGCAAATGAAATATTTAGATAAGGTACTAAATAGATAATCACATAACCTAGTAAAACGAATATAAGCAATATCCCTAGTATGAACAGGTATGGAAGGATTGATAAAATCCCAATAAAGACAACCCCTAATAACACCCAAAGCAGAAAAGTGAATGGGAAGAGTAATATTCTAAAGAAATTTCCTCTCGAATATTTTAAAGAAGTCTTGAAAGAATCTATTAAAGGCATATCTTTATCAACTAACAAGTAGGATACAAAGAATAATCTTACCCTTATTCCAATAATAACCAATGCAACAATGACAGAATAAACCATCAATTGAGCACTTGGAAGGAACCCAACTATAACATCAAAAGAACCTGTTTGTGCTAAAATTTCTGGATCAGTATTGTAGATATATTCTCCTAGCTGAGAAAAGAAATCTAGATAAAATATCACTGGTAAGAAATATAAAACCATTAGAAATAAGTTGTATAACATAAACTTTAAATAACCTTTCAAATTTCCAAAAGGATTTCTAAATAGTATACTATATTTCCCTTTTGAAAGCTTTAATGAAGCAATAATGACAAAATACTGTACTAGAATAATTATTCCAAAATCAAGCATGTTACTAACTATCGGTACTCCATTTAATAATACGCTAAGAATTGATCGAGCAATTCCTAGAATGATAGGTATAAATGAGAGAGCTAGGAAAGCTTCTCCTAGATGTCCGTCAATTTTGTTCTTAGCTTGTTCTTTAATTTGGTTATAACTAGTTTTTTGCAATTGAAACACCTCTTTTATTGAATTGAAGTAATTTATTAATTTGAAATAAATTCCACTCCAATTATATCATCTATCTATAATATTAAAAAGAAGAAACCAAAAACTATGAGTAGTATAGGGATAGAGGTGATAAAATGTTGAATATTGTGAAAAAGTACTATTTAGCAGCAATTGGAGTAATTATTTTGTGTATTGTTATTATCATCAATTTGAATGAAAGTGAAAATGAGATGGTTTTTGAGCCGATTATTAGTAATGAAATTATTGAAGAAGTGAAATTCATATATATAGACTTGAAAGGAGAAGTTAAAAATCCAGGAGTATACAAAGTTGAAGACTCTAGTAGACTATTTCAAGTAATCAGCTTAGCTGGAGGAACAACTATGGATGCTGATGTATTGGCTTTTAATCTATCTTTAAGGTTAAGAGACGAACAAGTCATTTATATTCCATCAATTTATGATGAATATCCAATGATAACTGAAATTATCGAAAATGCTGAAGATGGTATAGTAAATATAAATACTGCTTCAATGCAGGAATTGGACACTCTTCCAGGAATAGGACCATCAACTGCTCAAAGTATTATTGATTACAGAAATGAAAATGGAGATTTTTCAAACATAGATGATCTGATTTCCGTGCCTGGAATTGGAGAGGCAACATTAAATGAAATTAGAGAATTTATTATTACTTAAGAACAAAGGAATATACTTAGTAATATCTTTTGCATTACTGTTCCTAGTAAAAAACAGTTGGTGGTATTTAATAATATTACCATTTTATTTTTACTATATATACAAGAATCACAATATGATTATTAAAATAATCCTCATAGTTATTGGATTATATTTGGTAAGAGTTATTCAATTTCAAGAAAACACAATAAACACTATAGGTCAATCTGAAGTAAAGGTTATAAAAGAGATTAAGATAGATGATTATACAACATTTATTGGAAGACATAATCAACAACTAGTCAAAGTATATATAGATGACATTATATATGTTAGACCCGGTGACAGTCTACTTTGTGATCTAGTTTTTGAAATTCCCATGGAAAATACAACAAATAATCTTTTTAATTACAAGGACTATTTAAAATCTCAAAACATAAAATATATTGCAAGCGGATCTAACTGCGAAGTAGTAGCTAGTAATTGGAATATTAATTTGATATCTTATGAATTAAACAAATATATTGATAACAATTTCGAATATTCAAATGAATATATTAAAACTTTTATTTTGGCAGACAAATCAGGATTTGATGATGAGATAATTGAAGGAATAAATAAAATTGGAATAAGTCATTTATTTGCGGTTAGTGGACTTCATATTTCTTTAATAGTATTTACAATGATGTATGTTCTAAAAAAATCAAAAATAAAAGAACTATATATAGATGTAATCATAATGCTATTCTTGCTACTCTATATGATAGTTACTTGTTTCTCTCCTTCAGTTACCAGAGCCTCATTTATGTTCATCATACTAATTGTTAATAAGAGGTTTAAACTTGGGTTAAATAGTTTAGATGTATTATCACTTATCTTTGCAGTATTGCTTTTCGTTAGGCCGTTTTATTATTTCGATGCAGGATTTTTGTTAAGCTTTCTTGTAACTTTTATAATTCTACTTAGTCATAATATCTTGAATGATGAAACAAAATTAAAACAATTATTGAAATTGAGTTTCATATCTTTTGTAGTAACAATTCCGATAATCCTTAAGCTAAACTATCAAGTTAACTTGCTTTCAATTATATTCAATATAGTATTCCTGTTTTATATAACATATATTATTTTACCTATTGGCTATATAACTTTCTTTATACCTGTTTTAGACAAATTCTATAACGTTTTTATCATAATCTTTGAAAGTATTCTGAAAATAAGTACAGAAATCGATTATTTTATAGTGAAAATGTATTTTACAAGCTCATTAGTAATAATTGCATATTACTTTTTAGTGTTTTTAATGATGCATAGAATGGAATCGCGCAAATCATTGAAGACACCTCTCATTCTCATTGGTCTAATATTGTTCCTAATGTGGGGAGAACCATTCTATAGATTTAGTCAAAGTGTTACATTTTTAGATATATATGGAGACTCCACAATAATCATTGATCGCTTTGATGAATGTAATATAATTATTGATACCGGAGAAAAAGACGATTATAATACCTTGGTGAATTTCTTAAAAACCAGTAATATCAAAAGAATTGACTACTTAATAATAACTCATAATCATAGTGATCATTATGGAGAAGCACAACATGTCATAAAAGAATTCAATGTAACTAATATGGTCAACAGAAATAATGTGTCACAATATGAGGGGTCTAATTCTTGTGGGAATGTTGAGTTCTATATTTATTCAAATGATATTGCATATATAAATGAAAATAATAATTCAATAATCTTAAGCTTATTTTTAAATAGTAGACATTATCTTTTTACAGGGGACATAGAACTTTCAAGAGAGAAAGATTTTATTAGTGAAGTAGTAATAGATGTTGATTATTTAAAAGTTCCACATCATGGGAGTATTACAAGTTCTAGTATTGAATTTGTACAACATGTTAAACCAGAAGAAGTATTTATCATTGTTTCAAGAAATAACCGAAATAAACATCCAAGTGATATAGTGGTGTCAAGATACGAGAATCTAGGAATAAAAGTATATAGAACTGATTTAAATGGTACCATTGTTGTTAAGTACTTGTTTGGTAAAGAGTTTAAAAAGGTAAACATAGAATAATAATATATGATATAATGATTGAGAGGTGACAAACTATTATAAGTCAAGTGATATCTTGAAAGAATAGTTTAGTCACAATTAAAAGACTCTTCAAAAAGAGTAAGATTTTTCAATATTGAAATAACTA
>Ga0222628_1000334_pt1 | contig 21366 bp, 34 predicted proteins | sample AntAcemetageno95_FD_179860 | JGI IMG/M metagenome (GOLD analysis project Ga0222628, IMG submission 179860) | Saline water microbial communities from Ace Lake, Antarctica - #95 | ecosystem: Environmental > Aquatic > Non-marine Saline and Alkaline > Saline | place: Antarctica: Ace Lake | collected...
AGTAGCTTCTAGAAATTTAATAGAACATTTTGGTAGACATGAAATAGTTCCAATGTTAAAAGAATGGGCAAGAGTAGTAGAAAAAGATGGTTTTGTAAGAGCTGAAACAGTTGATGGTGGAAGATTGATGGATAAATGGAGAGTAATGAAAGAAGATGAATTATTAGATGGTCTTTTAGGAGCTCAAACTTATGATGAAAATTTTCACAAGATGGTTTTCTCAGAAGATATTATAAAAAGATGTTTCGATGAAGCTGGATTGAAATGTGATATTGAATGCTTCGAACATAGGGAAATACCTAGGTTTATTGTTAATGGAACAAAAAAATGAACGTATTAAAACCATGTTTCTCAAAGAAACAAATTAAAAATATTCAAAGAGATTTAGGCGATATTTTAAAGACTGGTTGGATCGGTCAAGGACCGAAAGTTACTGAATTAGAAGAAAAGTGGGCAAAGTTCACAGGAGCTAAGTATGCAGTTGCTACTAACTCTTGTACTGCTGCATTAGATATTGCTTGCAGAATAGTTGATTTACCTGATCCGGTTCAAGTCTCAGCTTTTACTTTTGCTTCTTCTGCACTAGCTCCATTAAATGCAGGATATAAAATTGAATTTGTTGATATAGATGAAAAGAGTTTATGTACTGATATCGCTGACATCCAAGTTATGTATGCTGGAAATCAACATGGAATTGGTAGAATTTATGATATGGCTCATTCTTCTGGAGCAGAACACATGGGAGAAGTTAGTTGTTGGTCATTTCATGCAGTAAAGAATTTACCGGCAGGAGACGGTGGCATGATAACAATGAATTCATTAAAATTGTATGAAAAAGCTAAAGCGATAGCTTGGTGCGGTATAAATAAGAGTACTTTTGAAAGAACTGGTAAGAAATACAACTGGGATTATGATATTACTGAAATAGGATTGAAAGCTCACATGAATGATATTACAGCCGTGATCGCATTAGAAAAATTAAAGTCTTTAAAAGAAGATAATCTGTATAGAGCTAAACTAGCCTTTTGGTATGGTAAATATCTACCATTTTGGATAAATAGACCTTTCAATAGTAAAACTTGGCATTTGTATACGATTAAAGTTTCTGATAGAGATAAATTAATAGATTTTTTAGCAGAAAAAGAAATAGGGACAGGAGTTCATTATAAACCGCTAAATCATTATGATATTTTTCCAGACGCTGATTTACCGGTAACTGAAAAAACATTTAAAGAGATTATTTCACTTCCGATGCACTTAAATGTGACTGAAAAGGATATTATTGAGATTTGTAACCAAATTAAAGAATTTTATGCCAGAAAATGATTCATTTAGAGAAAAAATCATCGAAGAACCGGATAGCGCTCTAGAAGTGACAGAAACAACCGTAGACGAACCAAAGGAGGCTAGTGATACAGTTAATCAAACAACTCCAGAAGATAAGCCTATGGATGAAGAGGGAGACAAAATTAGAGATTTGACTATTTGGGAAGGTGAAAATAACAAAAAATTTGTAAATGAGTACTTTGATACCCATAATATTTACAATGAGTTTGAATGGAAGATGTTATTGTCAAAAGTTGATAAATTTGTTAAAAGCGAGATTGAAACTAAAGAATTAGCTAATACTATTGACAACTATAGAGACATTGTACAGAATTTAGAAAATGTGATACAATCAAATAAATTGAACCTTTCAAAAAGACTCAACAAAATTGTTGGTTACATCAATATTACTAAAAAACTCTACAAGGATAAGGAACTTGAGAAGAAGTACTTATCACCGTAGAGTTTTTTATAGTATTGGTGGGTTGTAGAGTCTCGCCAATACTATTAAGAATTTTAACCTAAACAAATGAGTTATACTAAAAAAACATTATTAGATCTACAGCAATATTTAGCTGATAAACATGACAGTGGTTCTTTACCTACTGATTCATCAACTTTGGCTTATTGGACAAGACTTTTAAATAATGCTCAAGATTATATAGCAGATCGATTAAAATTAGTAAAAAGTACAGATTTGACTACAGTTTCAGGTATTATTGCATTACCTGATGATTTTATAAGTATAAAATCAGTTATAGTAGATGATGAAATAGAATTAGCTCAAATCGATAAAGAAGATTCAGGCGGTGTTACTGGAAATGTTTTCTGGATAACAGGAAATCATTATGATGGTTTTTCATTAAATACGCCTAACGATGATGATTATGAAGTTTTTTATGTTTATAATATTGATCCTTTAGTTAATACTACTGATATTTGTATTATACCTGATCCTATTACAGTTGCAATCTATGCTTATGCTAAGTTACGGCAAGCTGAGACTGATCCTTTAGAAGATGCTAATCAATCTCTCGGAGAAGCAGAAGCAAGAATAAGATCAATGATAGAAAATAGAGTAACTAACGACGGAGACTTAAGCTTTACTTTAAACGAAAATGCCTAAATCAAAAGCAATTAAAAATATGCAACAAGATGATCTAGGTAAAGGAATAAACACCTTTACTAGAGATACTATGATTGCTGATAATGAGTGTGATGACGCTTATAATATTTGGGCCACTGGTAAAAACTCAATTACTAAAAGACCTGGAATTAAAAAATTAGCTACAATAGCTGGAGGTAATCCTATTGACGGACTAGGTGTTTATGTAAATGGATCTGAAAGGAAGTTAATAGCAATGTCAGGTGGTGTTTTATCTAGTGTGGAAACTGGAGCAGCTGTTGCCTTATCAGCAACAATAGCCTCGTGTGCAGCTTTTACGTCAGGAGAAAAAACAGATTTTGTTCAAGCAGCTGGTAAATTATTTATAGCCAATGGAACAGAAAAAATCAGATATTTTGATGGAGCAGTAAGAGAAGATACAGCAAATTCAGTAACTGCCTCTTGGTTAATATATTATAAATCATGTTTGTGGGCAGCAGGTGATCCTTCTTTTTTAACAAGAACTTGGAGAAGCGGTAATGATACCAATATTGGCAACTTCACTTATGATGCTACAGGTAATCCTTTAGCTACTTGGATCGAAGTTAATAAAGACGATGGAACAAATATGTCTGGTTTCTTTAAACATCAAGATTATTTATATCCTACAAAAGAAAGGTCTTTATGGAGAATTTATGTTGGATCTGACGAATTTCAACTAATTAATTTAGAATTAGTTGATCCTGCTAGAGGTTGTGATTCACATAGAACTATAGATACTGTAGAGAACGACAACTTTATGTTTAATGAGGCAGGTCTTTATGCTACTGGTTATGAGCCTAATGTTGTTGATCAGATTAGAACTAATATTATTTCATTAAGAGTTGATACAAAAATAAAACAGATTCAAAAAAGTAGATTAGATGATGTTGTAGGAATTTATCATGATAATCATTATTATCTCTCATATACAGCTGGTGGTGGAACTACTAATGATACAATGTTAGTGTATGACAGACAAAGACTTTCTTGGTGGGAATGGCAATTAACTGATATCAACGGAAATCCTACAGGAGCAAATTGTTTTACTACTTTTAAAGATAGTAATGGTGAGACTAAATTATACTTTGGATCTTCTGTAGATGGTTCAATATATTATTTTGATGATACTGCTAAAGATGATGCTGGATATTCTATAGTAACTGATTTTCTCAGTAAAAAATATGGTTTCAAAAGATATGCTCAGATGAAATTCTTTCTAGACGCAGAACTTTATGTTGGTAAAACTCCTGGAAATATAACAGTGTCTGTATATATTGATGGTATTTTAGCGAATACTAGAACAGTGGTCATAGGTAATATAGGAACTGCTGGTATTGGTAGAGGTATAGTAGGAGTAGAAACTGCAGGTGTTGGTGATGGTTCATTAACTATAACTGACAAAGGTGGAGGCAATTTTATAAGATTACCTGTAAATAAACTTGGAAGGAATATTCAAGTGGAAGTAGAAGATAATAATGGAACTACAAGATGGGAAGTAAATAGCATATCAATTAATTACAAAGAGATAAATAATCTTTGGCAACCTAATACTTTATAATAATAATATGAATTATCAGAATAATTTTGCAACGAATTTAACAAGTAACCAATTAGCAGCAGTTACGACTACTCCTTTAAATTCAATTCCAACAGTTGACGCTCCATTCTATTTAGCTTTGGACGCTACCAACGTTAATGGAAACTATGAAGTAGTTTATTGTACTGGAAAAACAGCAACTAATGTAAATCATGCCGCTAGTTCTTATGAACATACAACAGCTGAAGAGGTTAGAATGATTGTCCCAGCTTCATACTTAAACGCAATTCAGAATTTAAAAGAAGGTGAAATGGTTAATGGAATGATATCGGTAGCTGATACTGCAGGTATTACTTTAGCTTTAAAAACTAAAGCCGGAACAGATCCTAGTGTATCAGATCCAGTCTTCGCAATGATAGGAGGAGCAGTAAGAGCTATTACAGCAGCTTTATCAGTAGCTAAGGCAGATGCAACTAATTGGTTCGATGCAGGTTCTACTGAACATGCCACTAACGAAATAGATTATTTCGTTTATTTGGGATATAATGCGACTGACGGAGTAGTTATTGGATTCTCACGAATACCTTGGGGAGCAAGTTATGATGACTTCTCTACTACAACAACAGATGAAGATTATTGCGCTATCTCTACTATAACTACTGCAGCAGCAACTGATTATTATAATGTGATTGGTCGTTTTGCAGCTACTTTATCAGCAGGAGCAGGATATACTTGGACAGTTCCTACTTACACAGCCAAGAATTTAATTCAAAGACCGATTTATGACAATAGGGTTACTACCCCTAGTATGCCAAGTCCACATACTAGATTAAATTCAAAAATAATAGTAGGAACGAGAGATTTTACTGCTGCAGCTGGAGATGTTTCTTATACAGGTGTTGGTTTCAGACCAAGTTCTTTAGATTTAATTGGTTGTGTTGCGGCCGGTTCATTTCCTCAAATTTGGGGGATAGCAGATAGTCAAAAAACAAGTTTTTGCGTGGATAGAGCCTTTGATAGCAACTTTAGAACAAGAGCTAATTATTTGGTTTTTACTTCCCCTTCCTCCGGAACTGAAATTTATGCTATAGTTAAGAGCTATGATGCAGACGGATTTACTTTGACTTGGACTAAGGGTGGATCGCCAACAGGTACTTTTGAATTCGCCGTAAAATGTATAAGATAAAAATATGACAGAAGAACAATTAGAGGAACTTGCTAAAATAAAAATCTCTACCTTTAATAAATAATTAATAATATGGCCAAGTATAATGTCTCCAAGTCAGAAGCCAAGAAGCTTGGAATAAAGAGAGTAAAGATTGGCTCATCAAAATCGTCTTCTAAAAATAAGACTGATTATAGTAAACGAGCGTCCGGACAATCTAAAAGAGAATATCTAGCTGAGGTATCAGGTGGAAAACTTGATTATAAATCTGGAAAGATTGCTGTTCCTCAAACAAAAACAGTAACTACTCCATCAACTTCTAATCAAGGAGAGATTTTTATCAATGGCCAAGGTTTTTCAGTTGCGCCTGATAAACAAAATACTTTTTTAGCAGGTAAAGGTATTAAAAAGAATGTTTTAACAGGTGCATACGAATATATTGATACTAAAAGAACTTTTGAAAAACCTGATGTTAGTACTAAAAAAACTTCTAGTGCTTCTGATAAATATGTTGATAATAGACAAAGTATCGATACAAGTATACCTAATCAGAGACAAAAGACAACTAGACAAAAAGCTAGTGACTTTGCTAACAATGCCTTCGGTATTAATACAGCTCAAGCTTCTGGTGGTAGTCCTAGTCCTGTTAATAGCTATGGATTAGATAGGAAGGGAACGACAATCGGACCAAACAAGAAGAAAAGTTTCTGGGAAAGAGCTGGAGAAATTGTAACTGATCCTTTCGGAATAAATCCAAGAGTTAGAGCTGCTTCTTTAGGTATGCCTTTAGGACAAAAAGCTTATAATCCTGGGGATTCTTTCGGTGATATTTTTGCTCCTAGTAGTATTTTTGGAAGCAATATAAAAAATCAAATGGCTGAAGAAGAAGCAAATCCAGCACCATATGAAGTAGATCCGATAGTAGCAGGAGCTAGAAGTAGCACAGGTAATGCATACATAGACGCATCAAATATTCAAAAAAATTATATAGCTAAAAACGGAATTATAAGACCTAAATCTACTCCAGTCGGTGATAACTTTACTCAAAATCCTTTTGATCAATTTCAAGCTCCAGAAGAAACTTATAATCCTGCTGAATTTTCAACACAAGTATTAGATGAAGATGGAAATTATATAGGACCTGAAGAAGAAGAAGCAATAATACCTCCTGAAGTAACAACACCAGGTCAAAATTATATAGGACCAACCGGAAGACAATTAGCTTCTGGTGGTGCTTTAGGTAATGGCGCAGGTTTAGCAAATGGAGGCAGTGAAGGATTAGATGAAGAAACTAGAGATTATATCAAAAGACTACAAGCTTCTTTAGGTGGTGATTTTGGTCAAGGTGATGCTGAAGAAAGATTAGAAAACTTATTAAATGGTATTAATACAAGATACAATGAGAGCAATAGAGTGGGAGAAAACAAATTAGCAAAAAATAAAGTTAGTGACGCTAATAAACTCTCTTCTTTATTCGGAACTTATAATACTTCAGACTCTGGTCAAAGAATTCAAGCAGATCAAAGGAATAATAAAGATTATGCAGATCAACTTTCAGACTTCTTAACTAGAAGCACAGCTGCAAGATCTGGTGAAATATCGACTACTAAAGATAGAGGATCAGATATCTTCGCAAATATTGCTGATAATAAAAGAAGTGCAACTAGTAATGTAGCTGATTTAATCTATAAAGCTCAGCAAGACACCGAAGCTAGAAATTATCAACGTAATGAAGATGCTTATAATAGAAGTTATAAAGAAAATCAAGATTCTATTTCTAATAGATTAGCTTCTATGAAAGCTAATCAAAAAGATCCTGTTAAACCAGTATATGTTGGTATAGATCAAAATTCTGGGCAAAGAATTTATGCTGATCCTTATACAATGCAACCTGTAAATACTGGATTTAATACTATTAATTCTGAGAGTGAGACAGATAAGTTATTAAGAGCTCTTGGTCTTGGAGGAGACGTGCAAGGACAAGGACAATCTAATAGAAATAATGTTACTCCACCAGCTGGAGCTCAAATTAAATATGATGAAAATGGTGATGCTTATTATGAAATATAAAAAACATGGCAAGAATATATCTGAACAAACAAACGCAACAAGCTGCGCCTAAAAGAATATACTTAAATAAACAGCAAACACAAACAAGTGCACCTAAGCAGCGTATATATTTAGATAAACAACAAACTCCGAAGAAAATATCTGCACCTAAAAAAAGTGGTTTATTTAAAAATAGCTGGGACACTTTTAACAGAAACCTAATTAAATCTAGTGCTTCTGTTGGAAATGCCTTTGAAGATACTGGAAAGACTATTGGTTTTGGTATAGCTAATATGATTAAACCAGAGCTTAAATGGAAAGATGTCAAGAAATCTCATGACATTGACTTTTTAGGTCATCAAAAAGATGTTTTTGCTGGTAGAAATCAAAGGACTTTATCTACAGTAATGAATGAGATTGCGGATAAAGAAGATAATAAATATTTAAGAGCTGGAATGAGAACAGCTGGTTATGCCGGTGATTTTGTTTTAGATCCTTTAAATAAAGTTGGTATTGCAAGTAAAACTGTGAAAGGTTTAAATGCAGCTAAAAAAGGTAAGATGGCTTTAACAGCAGCAGAACAAGCTAAAAAAGGACAACGTGCAGTTTTACAATTTGGTAAGCAAAGTTTATTGCCTAAATCTATTGATAGAGCTTTATTTGGTGGTGCTACAAAAGCAAATGATCTAATTAGGTCTACTTCTAGTGGAAATAAACTAGCAACAATATTATCAAAAGGTCCTGGTAAAGTTAGACCAGGTGGTGTTTCTAGAGAGGACTTTAAAGTAATAGAAGATGCTAAAACGGCATACAGAAATCTTGTAAATTATACTCAAAACAAATCAATAGAACTTGCTAAAGATATGTCCAAGAGAATATTAAAATTGAAAGCTACAGCAGAACAAAAAAAGATGCTTTTACATGCTGTTGAGAAAGGAGATATGACTTTAGCTCCTAAAGGTTTTGAAGATATTTTCAAAGTTGGAGTTGATTTTAAAAAGCAAAATGAAGCTGTTTGGAAAAAGTACGGTGGCTCTATTTTAGAAGGCCATGGTCTTTCTCATGTTGCTACTAAAGAAGTTGCTGAAGAAGCAAGAAAAACAGCTTTGAAAAAAGGTGGTAATTTAGTTTATTCTCCGAAGACAGGGTTAGATATTCATAGACAATGGGTAAAAATGAAAGGAAATGAGGGAACAAAAGTATTTAAAGGAGAAAGATATTCTGATTTAGATACTTTGCCTGAAAAAGATGGCGGTGGTATATTTTTTGCAAAAAGAGGTGAAGGAATGAAAGGACATGGTCCTAAAAAGTTGGAAGCTGAAATGGTTGCTAAAAAAACTTTTAAAGCTAATAATCAAGAAGATGCTGTAGGCAAATTATTCTCAGAAAAAGAACAAAATAAAATTTGGGAAGGTTTTGACGACAGGAGTACAGCTGGACATCCTGAATTTGGAGATGAATTTTTATATTTAGATAAAACTATAGCAAAAAAATTACGTGAAAAAGGATATGATTCAATTCATTATGGTAAAGTAGACAATTCTTTCGATATGATGTCTCAAGAGCAATTTGTTTCGTTAGATAGAAATAACATTAAAGTTAAAAATACTGGAAATAAATTGGATGCTCCAATTAAAGCAATTCCACCTACCCCAGACCAAATAGTCAATATGAAAGAACAAGGTATTAAATATGTTGATGATTTATTTGAAAAAGGTAAAGGAGGATATGTAGATAAAAAAGGAAACTTAGTTAATATCGAACAAGCTTCTGCTAATGAAATAAATGAATCTTTATTAAAAGCAGGAGGCAAAGAAAAATTCATAGAAGATCTTCCAACAGTTGCTGCTAAAATGGGAATTGCTACCGGTAGAAAACAAGCCGGTAAAGAATTCTTAGAAGCTACTAAAGGATTAAAAGGTCCTGAAGCTAAAGCAATAGCTAAAGAAACTTATGAGAAAATGACTAACGTTGAGGCTTTAAATAAAGCAATAACAAGTTTTGATAACATTCAAAATATATGGAAATCGCAGGCTTTAATAGCTCCTTCTTATCATCTTAGAAATATTGCTGGTAATCTATGGAACAATTATTTAGCAGATGTCAGACCAGCTTTTTACGGAAACGCTAGTGTTTTGCAGAATAAATCATTTAGAGGAGCAACAACAGCTGCTGAAAAAGCAACAGTTAAAGAGATGGAACAATTAGGTGTTATCGGTACTGGTCAATATGGTGGTGATATCGCAGAGACTGTAAGCTCAGAACTAGGTAAAACATCATTTATTAATCCACTATCAAGACGCTTTGCTGGATATAAAGGCAATAAATATGTTGGTTCAATGCTTGAAGATAATGCTAAAATAGCTCATTATTTATCTAAAAAAGCAGAGGGATTTACAGCCAAAGAAGCCTCTTTATCAGTTAAGAAATACTTATTTGATTATGGAGATTTAACTTCTGTTGAAAAAAGTTACTTTAAAAGAATCATGCCTTTTTATACTTGGACTTCTAAGAATCTTCCTTTACAAGTAGAGCAATTTGTACAGAAACCTGGTAAATTTGCTAAGATTGCTGTTGCAAAAAAAGACAGAGAAGAGGGTATTGATAAACCAAACGAAAAATATTTAAATGATTATATAGCTTCTAACTCGCCAATCAGACTAAGAACTGATCCTGATGGATCAACTCAATACTTCTTAGCTGGTCAATGGTTACCTGCAGCCACAGCCTTAGATTTTCTATCTCAACCACCTGAAAATATTATTGGAATGATCACTCCTTTTTTAAAAGTACCTATTGAAAATATAATGAATAAGTCTTCATTCTTCAAAGATACCTTAGGAGAGTATGAAGAAATTCAAAACAAACCAGGCCAGTTAAAAAGCTTCTTCGGTTTTGATATGAAACCTAAAACTATAAATGCAATAAGATCTATAAGAATTTTAAATGAAATAAACAAATGGAATCCTGGTGAAATCTTTGGCAATAATAAAGGAAAAGGTAGTGTATGGAATGCTTTAGGAATAGATAATGCTTCTAATCAAAGAGGTTCTAAATACTCTCCAGACTCTTCTCAGACAGCCAGAAATATTGGTTTATTAGTTGGTAAGACTAGTAATTTCAATGAGGATCAATCAAAAGATTTTTATGATTGGGACACTAAAGGAAGAGAAGATACTTATAATCAACAAATAAATGCAGAATTAAAATTAGGACAAATTGATTTAGCTAGGAAAACTATTAAAGAAATGTCTGAATTTATGCAAGAGAGAGAAGGAGGAACAAACAAAAATATTGAGGGTTATAATCTAATGGGAGATCAATATTTTGAAGATCTAGCTAAAAACAAAGCGGCTGAATTAGAAAGAAAAATTACTAGAGAAAAAATGAGGGAGATGATCAGAGAAGGTTTAAAAAGTGGAAATAATGAAACTATGATGGAAGCGATGAAATTAGATCCTACTTATGCTGGTAGTGCTGTAAAAGATGCTCTTAAAGAACAATCAGAAAAGGATTTAACTACTGCTCAAAAGAAAATGATGTATGAAGTAGAACAATTAAAAACAAAAATGAAATTACAACCATTTTATACTAATGAATAATCATGAAATCACAAAGTCAAATTGAATCAGAAAAGTTAGATAAAAAGGAGGTATTTTCTATATCTCATGATGATATTGCTAAGACTAGAGTAACTCAATGTAAAAAACATGAGTGGATAAAAATAGATGAAGAAAATTTAACTTGTAAAAAGTGTCCAACGGGTGTTAAAATCGCTCCTGGAACAGCAAACAAATATGTCTGATCCAAATAGAAGAAATGCTCATAATGAGTTTAGTAAGCAATAAATACTGAATGACTCTTTCGATAGAGACTATATGATGCTAGCTGTTGAAATGCTTGTCGAAAATGAAGCAGGAACTGCTTTATTACGTCAAAAATCTATAGCTACAGAAACTCAATTAGATAAATTGATAGGATTTGAAATACCAGCTTATGACTATCTTGCTTTAACATATGTCGCTTCTGGCAATGGTGTCGGAGAGATTGACGCAGATGAAGGGATTGAATTGACGATTAAAGATATTCCAACTAAAACTCTAACAAAATAATTATGAGCAAAGTAATTGATGTAGTAGACCCAGTTGAAGAAGCTAAAAAGCTTTTGATGGAAGAAAATAAAAAGAAACAAGATGCTTTTGTAAAGGACTACCAAGAGGTTTGCAAAAAACACGGAATGGAGTTGCAACCAACGGCAGGGTTTAATATTGTAATAAAAGGAGATGAAAAATGAAGTAATAGTAGAGCGTCTCGACACTCTCATAAAACAAAATAAAAAAGACCACAGTGAAATAATCTGTCATCAAGAAATAACTAATGGGAAAGTTATCCGAAACACGAAATGGAGATACTCATTTATATCTGCTGGTCTTGTTGTTACTGGAGCCGTAATTCCGCTGATTTTATACATTTCTGCTAATTTGCAAAAACAAGTTGACGACTTAAAAGCTGAAATCAAAGTAGTAAGCAGTCTTGACATTTTAGAATATTAAATGGTTGGCTTTATTTTTAGTTCTTTAACATACCGTTCCCAAATCAGGGAATGGAAAGGAGATATTATGTTACGCTTAAGACGTAAGAAACTTTGCTCTGGTAAATGTGACTGTTGCTTTAATGAGGCAAACATACCTTATAAAGGCGGTCAGTATTGCTATAAATGTTTCAATGCAATTTGGTATTATGTAATGGAGGGCGAAAATGACAAAAAAGAAAAGGAGAAAGACCAAGAAGAATCATAAGAGTAGACATCACATTTTACCAAATTCAAGAGGTGGTAACTCTTCTGATGCCAATATCAAGGTCTTAAACGCGAATGAACACCAGAACTACCACACACTTTTCAGTAATTTGACACCCGATGAAATTATTGTTGAGTTGGTAGAACACTTCTGGAATGGACAAATTCACTGGGTATACAAAGCGTTAAGGAGATTAAACGAACTATAAATGGAGGCAAGAAATGACTGAAATGGGAGCTGAACCTAGCTCCCAAATCCTCTCTAGCCGTCAGTTATGTCCCCTATTAAAACAAGTTAGTATACATTTGAACCTAAATGTATACTAACTAAGGATTTAGTACACCTAAGCTAGCTAATACATAACTAGTGGACGGATAACAATTAAAAAAAGCTTATTAAAACTTTTAAAAAGGTTTTACCATGGATAATAGCTTTATTGATATTATTCTTAGCCGTTAAGATTGTTAAAAGTGTCAACTCTATAGAAATGGAGCAAAGATGTTGGGATTGTGCTGTAAATTTTAATTATTAAAGTATAAATATGATTCATTTATCACAACGTGATGAAAAATGGGCATGGAAAAAAATAGGTAAAACTAATTCTTATGTTAAAGATTTTGGTTGCACTATTACTTGTATTTCAATGCTATCTGATTGGTATGGTAAATACCGAAATCCAGCTTGGATGGCAAAAAACTTGAGATATGTAAGAGATCTGTTAATCTGGAAAAGTGTTACTGAAAAATTAAACTTTGAATTTGTTTGGCGCTTCTACAAGTATGAAGAAAATAGAATATTAAAAGCGCTGAAAGGTAAAAAAACTGCATGTGTTTTGCAGATTAAAGGTCGACATTGGGTAGTCGGTGTAAGGAAGAGTATTTATCCTTGGAGTAGATGGTTCAAAACTGTTGATCCTTGGACAGGCAGATATAAGTGGTATCATAAAAATGATATTACTGGAGGAGCTACTTTTATTAAAGACTAAAAATACGATTATGAACAAAGCAATCGAAGCTGCATTAGCTGCTTCTGTACTGTTATCTACTACTGGAGGTTTTCTAGTAGTAGAAGGTAGAGTATGGGAAGGAATGGCTTGTATTATTCTTGGAGCCGGATTAATTTTCGCTCGAGGTTACTTGAAATTCACACCTAAATAATATATGATAAAAAGACCATTTATATGGTCTTTTTATGTCTTCAATCAATTTTATATTCCACAGAACACCATTCTGAATCATAATTTTTTGATGTAACTATAGCAACTCTATCTCCATCTTTTAGTTTCCAAAATGATATGCATGAGTTTAAAATTCTGTATGTTTTGTCGTCGTGATCTGCAACCTTATCACCGCCTCCATCAATAATAATCTCAGCAATAAATCTACTTCTCTTCGCTTGTTTAACTTGTTTAAACATCTGGCAACCATTATCAGCATTGATCATAGATAATTCGTCGCCATAAACTAAATTGCATTTAGATGAATAATTTGGTGGGATAGGATATAAATCGCCATCATTTCCAACCATAGATTGTCCATCAAAATAACCTTTTACTTCGTCGTTTTCTGTTTCCATTTTATTATTTTAAATTTTATAAATTCACTTCCCTTTTTAGTGTCGACCTTTTCTACATCCCACTTATATATTTTTTTATCGTTGAAGCCATACTTTTTAGATATTATATCTTGAAATTGTTTAATACAATTATCTCCATCTGCATTCTTACTCGACAGACCGAACACATAAAATACTTTGTACTTCTCACTCTTTGGAACTTTTATTTTTGGTAGCAAAATATTCAAATCATACTCATATCCTTTATACTCTTCGGTTTTAAACTTTCTTCCTCTAAACGCCTTGTTCACACTTAAAGCCTTAAGCTTTATTTTGTGCATGTATTTATTTTTTAGTTTGCTTATCTTAACACAGTTTCCTGTGCTAAGTAAGCAAACTAATCAGTGTAGAGTTCAAGAGTTTTTCCATCGTCAGTAACTGAATAGCTATCAAAATCAGGATAATTTAGATCCCTTTTGATTAAAGACCATTTTTCATCATTAACTGCTTTAGACCTGTCTCTTAAATTACAAGCTTCATCAGCGAATTTCTTAGATTCATCATGGAGTTTCTTCCATGTTGGTTTCATAGGCATAGTCTTTGTAGGCTCACCTCGATTCTCTTTGTCATCAAACAAGTCTTCTCTCATTTCATCTAACATTTTTTTAAGTCTATTCTTCATCTTTTTTAATTTAGTTTATTATTCGAAAGCTGGATCTATTCTACTATCGCTAGTATCTTCGACCTCAGTTTCGTCTTCTTTTCCTTCTTCTTCACTTTTCACTTCTGGTGTTTCACCTGATACACTCGACCAGCCGTCTGGGTAGTTTTTAATAGCTTTATGAATTTCATTAGCTATTGGATCTGCCACTTGGCGTATATCATTTATACTTTCTGATAGTTGAAAGAACCTTTCCTTACCGTTTATTACTATTTTACCTCTTATAGTTGGTTCTGTAAATGAAGAGAAACTGGAAGAACTTTGTCCTTGTGTATTTCCTGTTTCTCTAATTCGATAAGCTCTTTCACTTAATAATCTATAAAATTCAGAAGGGTTAATCTCTCCATTCATCGCTTTTCTATATAAATCTCCATTTGAGTCTGCCATATTATTCCATTAAAGTGTTATCATGCTCTTGCTCTGGTACTAATTCTCCAGCCGTTGTCAACACTAATTTCTTCTCTTTCTTTTTATCTTTTTTCTTGCCTAATTTTTTCTTCCTAGGAGGATTCTTTAAGATAAAAGTTCCACAACCAGCGTCACAACAAGCAATAATGTATTCATCAGTCTCTTCTAGTATATGAGTTAGAGGCCATTTAGTATCAGGGTTTCCACACATACCAAGACCTCTTATGCCAACTGATCCATAACCTTCATTGTCTTTTACTTTTCCTCCTTTGTCATAGTCTTCATGTATTTTAAAACGACCTACAAACCCTTTTTTTTCATTCTCCTTTCCTGTACAAGTGAAATGTTTTCCACATAACTCTTTAGCTCTACTATAAGCCTTATCAGAAATTTTACTATTTCCCATTTGTTTTTGTTTTAGTTCTTTTAACTCTCAACATACCATCATCTCCTTTTTCAATATCATGTCCTGGCCTTCTTCTTTTGCTAAAGTCTCTAGAGTCAATTGCCTTTTTGAAAGTCTTATTAGATTCAACTTCTTTCTTAACATTATCTAAGAAGCAATCTAGATCTATTTTAGTTTTACCTTCATAAGCTGCTTGACGTGCTGCATTTAAAACAATATTTTTAATAGTTCCACCAGTAACTTCGAATTTAGCAAGTTCATCAAAATCAACATCCGGATCTATAGGAGCTTCTGCTGGTATCATACGAGCCCAAATCTTTTTCCTTAATTTTTCATTAGGAAATTCAAACTCAACCTTAGCATTTAATCGTCTTTCAATAGCTTCATCTAAAGCTTCGATTCTATTTGTAGTGAAAATAACTACACCTGTAAATTGCTCTAATTCTGATAAAATAGTGTTAATCTGAGCTGCTAAAAGCATGCCAACATTGTTTCTATTAGTGATAAGAGAGTCACATTCATCAAATAAAAGAACATGTTTTTGAACTTTACCAGGTACCGCCTCACCAGTGTTTTTATTAACTTTACCGGTAGGTCCTGCCATCTCACCTGAACCAATCTTAAACATTCTTTTAATATTTCTTTCAGCTCCACCAGGAACTTGAGTCTCAATCTCTGCAGAAGAGACAACTAATAATTCTTGTTTTAATTTATTAGCAATCGCCTGAGCCATTAAAGTTTTACCAGTTCCTGGAATACCGTAGAAAATCATTGATATTGCTGTTCCCTTTTCGAAAATCTTGCCAAAACCCCATTTATTAAAAATGGTATCATGATGTTTTAACTGCGCCATCGCAGCTTTAATTTGTTCCTTTTTCTCTGCCTCTAAAACTACTGAATCAAAATCTACTTTTACTTTACTTCGCATTTGTTTTATTTATTTATTTATTATTTAATCATTGTGCCTCGATTCATTTAAAATATGTATTATTACAATTATCCATAAAATTACGTTCATATTTTTATTATATCATTTAATGAAGCTATTGAGTTTTCTATATCTGATTGTATGTCTGGACAATCATCATCTAATGCAGTTTCTAATCTATCTAAACTGTTGATAATGTCTTCAGCATAAAATCTAACTTTTTCTGGATCAAACATATTATTATTTAAAAATTATCATCATATATCGTCTTGCAAGTTACATATAACAAAAAAGGTAAAGACCATAATGGAAAAGTAATTGCTAATAGAATTATTATTATTTGTCTTTTCATTTTGTTTATTTTCTAAATGTTGATATAAAATAATTACCTGTTTTATTTGTTCTTTCAAGATCCTTTTTCAAGTTCATATTATAGTCCATCATTTCTCTCATGTTACCGACTTTAGCTTGCAAGAACGGCATTTTATTTTTAGCCATTTGGAAGATTCGACTTTTAAAGTTTTGCTTTTTAACAATAACTTCACCTTCACTATTCTTAATCTCAGGAACATCAACTATTTTAAACTCCTCTATTATTTGTGCCGCATAGTCTTGCCACGGCAGAACTTTTCTCTTAGTCTCAACTACTTTAATTTTTCTATTCTTTAATATATCTTTTATTTCCATTTTATTTATTTTAATGTTAAATTATCCTCTCTATTTCTTAAAAATTACAATCATTGAATCATGCATACCACTTTTATTATTGACTTTTTCTCCTCTTGTGTTTATTCCAATAAATTTAACTCTTCCTTTTAAAAATCTTAATTTAGTATTTGGATAAATTATTTCATGAAAAATTATAGTACTAGTGCTAACTGGCAATAACATTACACAGGTTTTACCTTTTTTACTTTCTTCAAAAGCTTTTCTTATGAATTGTTCCTTAAGTTTTCTACTATACGGAGGGTTTATAAAATTTGATTTACCCCATTCAATTTCTAAACCATCAAACTTAGGATTTAATGGACATGGATCAAAATCAAAATTAAATTCTTTGTTCAATTCATCATATATATAATCAGGAGTTGCCCAATCATCTCTATGTTTTAAATTTCTATTTTTCATGATTTTAGTTTATTTAAAATATAACCTTTTGCGTCTCGATATTATTTTTTATTTATTTATTTTTTCCAAGTAATTCCTCTTCCTTCCACCCTTCTTGGTCACAACGTTGCCAACCATAGCAATTATCTTTACTGCAAGTTATTCTTCCTAAAGTTTCTTCATAATCACTACGATAATGATATTTAGCAGAATGACCGCACCCACTACATTTCTTTTCTCTTTTTTTTCCTTTCATAATCATTTTTTATTTATTACCTCATACTATTTCAAATTTAGTTAAATCACTCCATCTTTTTGGGTCGCAAGAATCTTCGTCTCCTTCAACTGCTGTAAATCTAATGAGTTGTTTATGGGTAACTACTTCATTGTTAGACCATTCTTCTGTGTAGTGCATTTCATCTTCATCTCCTAGAGTAATGTGAAGCCATTGTTTGTTGTAAGTGTCGTATGCTTTTAGTTTCATTTCTTTACTTTAAAAATAACATCTAGTTCGTCTTTACAATTTTCAATCACTTTTTCGCAGGCTTCTTCGCTTTTAAGATGACCAAAAATAGAAGGACTTTGAGAAAAACTAGACAACCAGTTTGATTTGAATTTCTTTTCTCTAATATCATAATAAATATCCCATTTTTCTTGCCTATAGTTTCCCCAATATGGCTCGAATTCTAACCCATCCTCAAATATAAATTTACGCACTTTAGTAATAGCTTGCATTTCAGCTAGTTTTGCTTCGGCTTCTGGGCGGGTTTTGAAGGCTAGACCACAATCGAAATCAGTTTTGTATGCACCATCGTAATTTTTATTCAAAATTTCTACCTCGGCTTCTAAAAAGCTAATAAGAAAGAAGTCTTCTTCGTCTTCTGGATAAAAACTCTTTTTCTTAAACTGCTCTTCCATCTTCTTCCAGCTTTCAGGGGATAATTCTACTTCTTTGTTGTTGATTATTAATTGATTTTTCATTTTTTTAATATTATTAAATTATTTTCTAATAAATAAATCAGCATCTTTGCTCCCATTTCTGGGTGTTTCATTAAGTTCATAATTCCTAACATACCCACCCAATTAGTACCTTTGAAATTAAACACTTCCCCGTATGCTTTAATAAATTTGTCAGAACCTGCTTTATTTAACATTTTCCCTAATTCGGCTGTTGTATAGCAAGCAACATTATCAGGACAATAATCAGGTTTTCCCCAAAACTCAATATCTTCTTCTTTGGATTTTGTAGAATCGCGGAAAAATAAACTGGGTTCAATTACTCCTAATTCGTGTAATTTATTGCTTAAATAAACATTCGTGACTTGATTTTCTAGTTTCATTTCTTTAATATTAATTTACTTAAAATTACCTCAACTTTACTAACTTTAATTCTAATTTATACAAAATCTCTTTTACTTCTTTGATGTCGGCTTCAAGTTGTTCTCGTTGGTCCTGGATTGTTGGCTGGTTGGCTTCAAGCTCTAGTGCGGATATTTCTTGTTTGGAAAGTCCACACTTACCACAGCTACAATCACGAAGAATATTGTTATCATCGTAGTAGCTTTGGCAAAAACATTGTTCGTTCATTGCGGTCTTTTTTTAATCATAATTTTTTCTTATTCTTATTAGTCCAATATCTTAAAATTCTAAATAAATATTGGTTGATAACATCAAACTCAGTCATATTCATATCTCCATTTTTTCTGATGTTTTCTTCTTCAATCCAGAATTGAGTTAAAGCTTTTGCAGTATCTCCTTCGGAAATATCCCAAACAGGTATTTCTTCGAAGTTAAGATTCATATCACCAGTTAAAATTTTATTCAATTGCTTCTCTGTAGTGTCATAATAATGAAGTGAAGCTGCATTATGAATATAATTCCCCATTGGTATTTCTAGCCAACAAGCCATTACTTCTTGAATGAAACAGAAAGCTGGAATATCAAGGCATGTTCCCCATAGAATGTCATTGCTACGCATTGTCGCTATCATATCCAATTCACCATTTCTAATTATAAACTGCCATGATAATGTACAGGCTGAATCTTTAGTATCTCTACAATCCTCTGCATTATGTATGGTTACCACCGCTCTCCTAGTATCTGGATCCTTTTTTAATTCCTCATAGCAATACTCAAGTTGATTATTTAAACCGATCCTAGGTCCATACGGCGCGTCGAAACCACCTCTTTCATTAGTGTAATTGGTTAATTGCTTATTATAAGCTATAAGAATAGCAGGATCACAGTTTTGGGAGAGGTACATCATCTTCTCGATTATCAGATACGCATAGTTCAATTTACGATCTTTTAAAGTAATTAAACAATTTTTTGGCTTTGATAAAATCAATTGAGGTGCTAATAATTCTTTGCATTTAAAACCTCTTGGCTTTGTCCACTCTCCTTTTTCATTTAAAGCTTTTAATGCCATTAGGAATAATTCATTAAAATTGTCTTCATTTATTATCACTGGATAATGTAAAGCTCTATTTTTTGTCATTAGTTATAATTATCTTGTTAACCACATTTTTTTTGATGCTTCACTGTTTACTTATTTTCTTGTAAAATGAATATTTTAGTTTTCATTTCGTTCATTCAGAGAAATTGCCATGTAGTTGATCGCATCAATAATATTATCATCTTTATGTTGGAACTTCTCTCTTGAGAGCTTTAAAGCAACTAATACCTTTGAAAATTCCTCAACTGTTAATTTTATTCCAAAAACTAATTCTAAAATATTGCAAGCTAATTTTATGCTATCTCCAGCAGATCCATATTGTTTTTGTCTCTCTTTCGCTATTTTAGCACAGTCTTCTAAGATTTTACTGTAGTCTTGTTTATTCTTTTTCATAATTATTTTTTAAGTTTTAATTTCCACATAACATTTCTAGAATGAGCAGGAAACAAAGGAGCCATTATAACTGATATCAAATTAACGTCATAATATTTCCTAAGATCTTCAAACATCTCTTTTTGACTCTCTGACATCTCTTCTTTATAATCTTTAATAGATGCGAAAGTACCAAAATGTTCAACTATCGTAAAATGCTTTTCTAGTAATCCCTTTGTCTCTTCATAAGTTCTCTCATGGACTTGTCCATCATAAATATGATTAGCTGCAGCTCCGACTTTCTCATCATAACAAGGAGTGCTCATTTTCTATATAAAGTTTCAAAAAGAGGTGCATCTCCACAACCTACATCAAGGAAGTTTTGTCCTATTTTAGCTATTTTTAAAACATGATTAAATCTCAATGCATGAGCCCAGTAATCCCTATGGCTTATACCTTTTTCTATTGTATCATACACATTTAAAGCTGTTTTGTTATACTTTTTCATATTAATATATTATTATTTATCATCATAATTTTTAATTTCCTCATGTATCAATTTCAATTTAACTTTAGCTAGAAAAAAAGCTGACTTAGTATCTTTAGAATCATGATAATCATAATCAGCTATGACCTTTTTAATTCCTGCATTTATGATCATCTTAGCACAAGCAAAACAAGGAACCATTGTGCAATATAGAGTCGAACCGTCTGTCGAAACTCCATTCTTAGCTGCGTTAACAATTGCATTCTGTTCGGCATGAGTGGTCCTTACACAATGTCCTTTAACTATATAATGTCCAACATCGTCGCAGTGATCCATTCCTGCAGGAGCTCCAACGTAACCTGTTGAAACTATCTGTTTGTTTCTAACTATCACACAACCAGAGTGGCCTCTGTTACAAGTTCCTCTGGTGCCAACCATATTAGCGATATCTCTAAAATATAGATCTATGTTTTGTCTCATTTTATTTATTATTATTAGTTCAGAATCCTGAACTGTTATGTGCTTTATCACCTCTCTCACTTTCTGCTAATTCGTCAACCTCTCTCATATATTGATCACCTAAAGACATAATCAACATCTGACCAATCTTATCTCCTTTAGCAAACTCGACTCCAGACGGACCAGAGTTAAATAAGATTATACTAACTTCCCCACGGTAACCTGAATCAATGACATTTCCAATAGAAGTTAAACCATATTTGATTGCCATACCACTTCTCTCGCTCATTATGCAAACTTCATTTTCATAGATCTGCATAGCAAAACCTAATTTAATCTGCCTAGTTTCACCAGCTTTTATATAATGACCAATCGGATCGTAAACATCAAAACCAGCGTCACCATTATAAGCTTTAGTAGGTAAAATAGTCTCTTGCCTTATTTTT
>Ga0222628_1000335_pt1 | contig 21354 bp, 24 predicted proteins | sample AntAcemetageno95_FD_179860 | JGI IMG/M metagenome (GOLD analysis project Ga0222628, IMG submission 179860) | Saline water microbial communities from Ace Lake, Antarctica - #95 | ecosystem: Environmental > Aquatic > Non-marine Saline and Alkaline > Saline | place: Antarctica: Ace Lake | collected...
TGGAAACTTTCTTGATGGGCAGGGCGAAGTCAAACGCCCAATCGCATGTAAATCACTTTTGCTCGAAAGAACTTAGGTGTATTATAAGCCCATCCCATCAGCTAAGCTGTGGGTGGGTAATTGACTTCTATTTTAAAAAATTACATATTTATAAATAAAAATGGAAAAACTGACCACAGAAATTTTTATTGCGAGGGCAAAGAAAGTTCATGGTGAAGAATATAATTATTCTTTGGTTGAATATAATGGAATACGTAAAAAAGTAAAAATAATTTGCCCAGCACATGGCGTTTTTGAACAGGTGCCATCAAATCATATAAATTTAAAAATAGGCTGTCCAAAATGTTCTCAAATTAAAAGAGCAACTTCTGTTGGGGATTTTACAACAAAGGCGGAGAAAATTCATGGTGGTTATTATGATTATTCATTGGTTAAATATAGTACTTTAAAAGATAAAATTAAAATAATTTGCCCAGCACATGGGATTTTCAAACAAAGCGCTAACTCACATTTGGCAGGGAGAGGATGTAGGGATTGTTATTTTGAAAGTTTAAAATCTAATAGGGATGAATTTATAATAAAATCCAATAAAAAACATAATGATAGATATAATTATTCATTAGTAAAGTATTTAGGAGCACACGAAAAAGTAAAAATAATTTGTTCTATACATGAAGTTTTCGAGCAAACACCGTCAAATCATATTTCTGGTGCTGGTTGTTTAAAGTGTAGCTTAAATAAAACTCAAAGTACAATTCAACAGATGGTGTGCAAAAGTAAATTGGTACATGGAGAGAGGTATGATTATTCATTAGTGGAAGATATAGGAACTAAAAGAAAGGTAAAAATAATTTGCCCAACACACGGGGTTTTTGAACAAACCATGGATAGCCATATGAGAGGAAGAGGGTGTCCAAAATGCAGAAGTTCACATGGAGAAAGGGAGGTTAGAAAAGTTTTAGAAAAAAACTATATTGTTTTTAAAGAACAAAAAACTTTTGATGATTGTGTTAATAAAAAAACTAATAGAAAATTGCCTTTTGATTTTTATTTACCAAATTATAACGTTTGTATAGAATTTGATGGAATACAACATGTAAAAATGAAATCTTTTGGAGAAAAAAAAGAAGATAAAAGAAATGGAAATTTTTTAAAAACAAAAAATAACGATAAAATAAAAAATAATTATTGTAAAAATAAAGAAATAAATTTGTTAAGAATAAAACATTTTGAAATAAAATACGTAGAAGGTATTATAAGTAAATTTTTAAATTTAAATTATGAGAAAAAATGAAAAATTAATATCCAAAAATGATGGCCAACTTAGTTTTTTAAATGCACTAACTGGCATTAAATTAACAAAAGAACAGAAAGATTTTGCTTATTTTGATAGCAAGGAGTCTATTTTGTTAATTTCAACCGCTGGTTCGGGGAAAACTGCAACGGCAATTGAAAGGTTAAAAGAACTTCTTAAAAGAGGTGTGGACCCTTCGAAAATGATTTTTTTCTCATTTACAAAGGCCGCTACAGAGGAGCTTCAGAAAAGAATTGGGCGTGATGATGTTAAAATTACAACTATTCATGCTTTTTCTTTGGGGATTTTAGCGAGAATGGGTAAATTTAAGAAGATTGCTGTTTTCTATGACTTTATTAAATGGTACAAAGACACATATAAACCTGCAAAAATGGCATCACGAGAAACTAAAAAAGAGTTTTATGAGATGATAGGGAATTTATATGATGAAAAAGACTATATAGCTTCATCTATTTCTGCATTTAAATTACAAACTGCTGATGGAATGAAATGTCCAGTTCCTTTGTATTTTGGACAATATCAAGATTTCTTAAGAAAAACTAAAAGTAGAGATTTTTCTGACATGTTAATTGAAGTCCGAGATTTATTAAAGGAGGAGAAGTGGTTGAAAATGTTTAGAAATAATTATGAATATATTTTTATTGACGAATATCAAGATACAAGCACCATTCAATTGCAGATTCTATTGGCATTAAATGCGAAGTATTATTATTTAATAGGAGACCGAAATCAGAGCATTTATGGATATTCTGGAGCTAGCTGTAAGCGGGTGGAGGCTATGTTAAAAAGTAGAAGAAAAACAGTTGAAATGTCTTTGTCTGTTAATTTTAGAAGCGACATTGACATTATAAACAACTCAAACAGATTTTCATCATTGAAAGCAATGCCTAATAGTGAAATAAATGGGTTTGTGAAAAAGTATGTAATTTCTCAAATTGAGGCGCCAAAATCTGATAATAGTTTAGATTTGATTACTATATTAAATGCACATGACGAGATTGCTGTATTGGCAAGGACGAATTCAGTCATTAAAGAATTGGAGTTTGAATTATTGACAAGAAGATATCCAATGAAATATTTTAATTACATTTCAGAATCAGACTTTAAAGATTGGAAGAAAGATTCAGCTCATGTTAATTTACAAGAACGTTTAAATAAGCTAAAGCCTTTTTTTAATGACAGTGAACATGAAATCTTTGCATTTATAGAACAAAATAAAACATCAAGAAAACAGATTACATCAATTCATAAGAGCAAGGGTAGAGAGTTTGATTATTGTGTAGTAGTTAATTCGATTGACCCGTTTTTACTTGCTGAAATTGGATTGGATAAGGCGCTATCAAAAAAACAATTAGAAAGAATTACATTTGACCCATTAGAAGAGTTTGATGTAGAGCCGAGAAATATTCATTATGTGGCGGTTTCTCGAAGTAAACATGGATTATATTACATGCTTTATAATTTTTAATTATTTATAATAAACTTTAAAATTATGGAAGAAAAGAAAATTGCTGCGGGATTGTTTGTATTATGCTCTAAAACAAAAAGACATCTTTTGCTTAAAAGGCCTTTGGATTTTAAATATGGTGGATATTGGTGTTCTCCAGGGGGTCATTTTGATGTTGAAGACGTATTTCCTAAAGCTACTGCTATTAGAGAGTTTGTCGAAGAGACTGATTATAAAGGGAAGGTTAAAATTCTCAAGCAACCTTTAATAGTTGAAGATGATAATCATATGACTTTTTATACATTTCTTGGAGTTGTTGAAAATGAGTTTGTTCCATGTCTCAAAGGGGAAATGGAAGATGGAAATGAACATGATGATTATGGCTGGTTTGATTTGGATGTCACTTTTCCAAATATAATGCTTACAACATTACTGATTTTAAAAAATAAAAGAGATATTTTAGATAAAGTAATTAAAAAATTCCAAGATGAGTAAAGATAAAAAATTTCATGAGAAGACAGATAAGATGTTTTCTGAAAAGTTAAACTATAAAGTAAGACAAATAGTTAGAGTAAAAAACATTAAAGAGAATAAAGTTTTAAGTGTAGATGAAATAAATTATTCTCGTTTAATGTTTGATTCAGAACTTAATATGTATAAACTTAATGAGTATGGCTATTGGAATTTAGTTGCTAGCGAGACATTTAAACCAGTTATTGTAGAGGTTATGGCTTAATTTAAAACTCGAGACTCCAAAAATGTTTTGACAGCTAGAACATAATGTAATGCTTCGCCAGATAAATTATAGTCCTGTAAAAGTAAGTCTAATGGATAACCACAGGTAACCCAAAGTTTGATAACTTCTTTGTCTGATACTTTTATACCCTTTTTTTTGAAAAAGAGGTTGTAGAAATTATTGTTCATCAGTTTCTTTTTTAATTATATACGAAGAAACATGGAAAAAGTTAGATTATTTTTTATTTAAAGATGTTGAAATTACTTTTCTTATAATTTTTTTTGCTTCATTTATCTCTTTAACTTGTTGTTCTGCATTTAAAAAGTTTGTGAAAATTTGTCCCATTATTTCGAAGGAGGGATATAACGCTTCGGAAGGGGACATTTCTGACTCTTCTAAGTACTCATCATCAATATCATCAATATTAACCATTTCTGGAGAATATACATCTTCTTCATCGGCAAATTCAGGATTATCTCTGTAAAATGAATCTATGCTAGATTGTGAATTATCAGATGTAGGCTCATTTTGTTGAGTTTGTTGGTTAATTTCCTCAGTTTTCTTCATGAGTTCTTTTAACACTGCATTTACTGCTTCAGGTTTTTCTATGACATATTTAACTGCAAGTTCAGCAGCTTCTTTTGAGGGCATTCCAGTAGAAACAGCAAGGCTTTTTATTTCATTCATATTTGAATAAATTTCCTTCTTTGCATTTCTTTTAATTTCCTTGCTTTCTGCTTTCCACATTAGTGTAAAGTTATTGTCATATAATTCACGATTAGTAGTTTCGGTGCCTCGTTTTTGTTTATTCCATAGAGCTTCAAAAAAAGCTTTAAATTCAGGCTTTGGAAATGAATTAGTTTCATGCATTTGAACTATTTCTCTATTTCTTAAATTTGAAGTATTTAAGTCGCTTCTATTTATTGCCAAATCCAAGAGTATTTCAAAATAAGTTTTATTAAGAAAGTTGTTAAGTTTACTAGATTTCTGTCCAATTAATCCACTTTCAATAATTTTTTGTCCAATAACTCCAATTGCTGCTTGCATTACATTTCCATAATCTTCATCATTATTGCTAGTTGACCTTAACATGCTTGCGTGAGTTGCTCCATTGTCTCCCATTTTTGCGTCTAAAGAAACGGTGCGTTCCGCTTTCCTGGACATATCTTTAAAATATGCATTAACAACTGTTGCGTAATAGTTTTTGATATAGTTTAGGAAATTATTACTTTCCTTGTCGTAACCTTTTTCTTTTTCATTTAAATATTTAGTTACATAATAACTCATCTTTGGAAGCTCGCCTCTTTCTCGTTTTTCACCTGTCCAATTTTCATAGTTTTGAAGTGTCATTCCTTTTACCATTGTACCTTGAACTAGTCCAGATAAGTGTTTAAAAATGTCTGGATGAGTTTCGATTGCTTTAGCAGATTTGCCTAAAAGAAATTTAAAATTTTTAAGAGCTGGATGTACAGCATTTTGAAATGCTTTGATAATGTTTTCTTTGTTTATTATAATAGTTTCATCTATTTTATTAAGATAATATTTACCACTATCTTGCCTATATGCATCTAGTAATGTTTCCATAGCTAATTTTAAAGTAAAAAAACCAGGAGGAGAGTCGCTATCAAGAGTTATTCTTGATGCTTCGCCTTTATTGTTCATTTCTTTTGCCCATTCTTGAGCTTTTGCCTTCATTTCTGGATTTGTATAAGTGTTTAATAAACCCTCTAGCGATTCATCTAAAGCGTTTTCTTGTATGAATGATTCAAAAATTATTTTTCTGATTTGTTTTCTTATATATTTTTCCATTACTGAATTGTTTTTTTAAAAATATTTTTATTTGTTTCTATTAAATAGTTCTGAATTTCATTTATTGTGACATTATTTTGCTCAAGTTGTATTTCAAATCCAGAAAGTTTTGAAAGCTTATTTGAAAGTGCATTTAACTCTTTTGTTCTGGTATATTCGTTATAGAGATATTTTTTTGCTTTTTCTTCTAATTTATACTTAGATATGAGCATTTTTTTGTATTCAGAGTCGCTGTAAAAATATGATTTTTTTTCTTGATAAACTCTTAAAAGCTCATTGTCGCTTATATCATTTGGTAAATTTAGTTTTTTAAATTTACTATTAAGGAAATTAAAAATATATGTTCTAATTTCTTTATCGTGAATTTTTGGACTATTAATTAAAGCGCCTAAAAATATTGAAGCAATCTTATTCTCTTCTTTCTTAGTGTATTCAAAATCAGTTCGTCTTTTATCTTGTTTTTTCTTATTTATATTCATGGCAGAAACTCCATCTTGTATTTGTCCCCATAGGTCATTTTTTCCTTCGAAAGTATATGTTAGCTCATTCTTTTGTTTATTGTCTATTTGTTGAGAATAAAACTCATTTTTTATTTGTTCTGGGATTCCATAATGTTTCCCTATTGCTGATGTTTCTTTATAATATGCATAATCTCCAATGTTATAAGAATTGTCGTTAAAAGAAAATGTCAATAATTCTTTTTTGTTGTCTTGGTCTTGGAAGAAAATAGGATTAGTAATTGCATCATTTGCATTTACTGATTTTATAAGGCTTGATTCAGCACTTGGAACTTCTGCACTTTTTGCATATGCTAAAAATGCATCCTGAAAACTTTGAGGTGGTCTTCTTGACCATGTAGGCATGTTTTTGATAAACTCTGCTTGATAAAAATATAAAGCCTTTCCTAAGTCTCTTTTAAAAGCAGACTCTATTTCTTCATTAGAATATTTTTGCTCTCCATTTTCATTAGTTATGCTTTGCAGTTTTACTGTTTCTGGCAATTTTTTGTTTGTAATGGACATTTTAGATGTGCTTAAATAGAGTGTTGCTAGTTCTTTAAAAGTTTCATCACGTTCTTCACCAGTTGCTTTTTCAGAATATTTATCAAATTCTTCTTCTCCTTGTTCATCTTGATAAAAATCAGAAAATTTCTTTATAGATTTTAAAGCTCCAATGTTATGTAAAGTCTTTCTGGTTGAATTAGATAAATTTAATAACCAGCTTTGAGATAGTTTACCATTGTTTTTGGTTGAAATCTCATTTATATATTGAACTATATGATATGGAGATTTAAATATATAGGTATTGTCTTCGGGGTTTATAGATTTAAGATATTCTTGAGGGATATCTATGGGTTTTTTAAAGGATAATGAATCAATTTTATTGGTTTCCATTGCCATTGCCACTTCTGATGAAGATTCAAAATATAAATCTGTGATTTTTTTAATTTCATCTATGGTTGCATTTTTTGCTACTGTAAAAGCCCAAGCGCCAAAGTTTTGTTTTTTTGTATCGAATTTACCACTCACCAGATTATCTTTTACTTTATCCCAGGCTTTATCTTTAATTATCATAAATTCATGGTCATTTGGATTAATTTGGAATTTTCGTCCAGTTAACATAGCTATTATATTATGAAATGCAGCTTTATAGAAGTTTTCTAGTGTTTTTAATGCATGACCTATATATTTACCATTCCCAAATAAAATTTCTTCAAGTTCATTTTGAGGTTGATTTGCTGCAACTCTTGAAAGAAATTGAATTTGCCAGAACCCTTTAGGCTTTAATTTGCTTTCATTTGCTCGTGCTTTAAAATTATAAGAAATTGTTGCTTTCTCATCCCCTGATGCGGTTGGATAATTGTCTCTTTTTAATTTTTCTTGTTCGGATTTTAGAAAACTTACGAATTCATCATCTATTCCAAATGATTGAAGTTTTTTTATTTTATCTTGTAGTGTTTTAAATTCTGTAAATTCTTTGTCGGAGTTTACTTTTTTGATTGTGTCTACTTTTAAGTTGTCTCTTTTTATTTTAATATTATTTATAGCGCTGTTAATTATTTGGTCAATGTTTTTTACATTATCGGTGATTGTTGGGGTTAATTTAATCTTAATGTTATTTATAATTTTTTGATTTATAACGTTCATTTTACCATCATCAAAGAGATATTTTAAATCAAACAATCCAGCTGATAGTCCCTCTTTTATATAAAGAGAGTAGCAAATTTTTTCTAAAATTTTTAAATAGCTATTTGCATTACCAATTAGCATTGAGATTTTTTCAGGAAAACCTAAAAGTTCATTTTCGTTTGTTTGCAAGTAATGAGATGTTCCAAATGTATTTTTTACTTCATTAGAAATATCTTTTTCTAATTCATTAGTTTTATCTTCAAAATCAAAAGAATCAGAGCTTTGAGTATTAACTTCATTTAGTAAATTGTGTTTTAAACCTGATAAAAATTGCATTTTAGCCAAATTACCGCTTAGAGTTTTTTTATATTTCATATTATATAATGTATTATTCTTATAAATATTATAAAAAATGATAAAAAAAGCAATAAATTTTGTTTTAGTGTTAAAAATTTTTATATATTTGCATTCAATTCTAATTATTAATAATTAAACAAAGAAAAATTATGGAAGGTTTAAATGAAGTAATATTACTCGGAACAGTAGGAGCTCAACCTGAAGTTAACGTAATCTCTGATACTATGAGAGTAACAAAGCTTAGATTAGCAACAAATGAGTCTTTTAAAGACAAACAAGGAGTAAAAAAAACAAACACTGAATGGCACTCACTAGAGGCTTGGGGATATACGTCTGATTTAATCGGAAAATATGTTAAAAAAGGAGATAATTTACTTGTCAGAGGTAAAATTAAATATGAATCTTATGATGACAAAAATAATCCTGGAATGAAAAAATATTCTACTAAAATTGTAGTAGATAAAATAACTTTTATTCCATCTAATAATGGCGAAAATCAACAAGGTCAGCAAGGTCAGCAAGGTCAGCAGCAGCCAATGCAACAACAGCAACAGCAGCCAATGCAACAACAGCCAATGCAACAACAGCCAATGCAACAACAGCCAATGCAACAGCAACAACAGCCAATGCAACAACAGCCAATACAACAACAGCCAATACAACAACAGCCAATACAACAACAGCCAATACAACAGCAGCCAATGCAACAACAGCCAATGCAACAACAGCCAATACAACAACAGCCAATACAACAACAGCCAATACAACAACAGCCAATACAACAACAAGTAAATGAATACGTTCAAGATAATGAATTTATGGAAGGGTTGAAAAAAACAGGTTCTCCTGATGATTTGCCGTTCTAGTAAAAATTCTAGAAAAAAGCCTTTAATTAATTTAGGGGCTTTTTTTAGAATATAAAGCACAAGACACTAGGTTAAGCGTTGTGCAGAAAGTTTACATATGAAAGAAGTGTAGATAATTTATAATTTGATGTTGTTGGCAATTTGATTAATTCTTATAACATATGAGAATTTCTCGGGATTTCCCCCGCTTTGAATGAAATTATTATAAAATCCATCTCCAGCATTATAAGCTATAAATGAATTTGTAAGACTATTTTTTTCTTTTAAGTGGTTCTTCATTATATATCCCCATAAAACAAAGTTATTTTTTTCTATATTAAGCCATTTTGTTATGTCTTGAATTTGTTGATTGTTTGGTAAATAATAATTAAAATCTTTAGTTATATTTTCACAATTTAAATCTTTTAAAATATAAAGTTCGTCAGAGTTTTTCATAATTCTTAAATAATGATAAGCAGTGTTTGGAACTATTTGGCAAATTCCTAATGCATTTGCATTACTTTTAAGTATTTGACCTGCTTTGTATTGTTTAAATCTTGATTCGCATAGAATTTGAGAAAGCAATAATTTAAATTCTCTTTTGTTTTGATTGAGCTCAAAGTAATTTACTGTTTCGGTAAAGTTTTTAATTGTGTTTAAAGAAACATTGGGATTAAAATTTTGAATTTCTTTTTTAATATTCCTATTCAATTTTAAGTTTTTTTGTTCCATGGAATCAATAGTGTTTTCATAAGTTGCTATTGAGTCTCTTAAGATTTGAATGTTTTTGTTTTTATTTTCTAGATTATCTTGTTTTATTGAATTTGTTATTACAAGGGTATTTATTGAATTATAAGCTGTAATAATAAATAATAAAGATAAAATAATAATTATAAGTTTTGTTTTCATGTTTTTAGTTTATTTGATTTAATACGTAAAAATAACAAAAAAGTTTAAATTTTTTGATATTTATATAAAATGATTTAATTTTTAAAAGAATAAATATGGAAAAAAAGAATATAATTCGTAAAATAATAAGAGAATCTATTAATTCTTTATTTGATGAAGAAAGAATTCCTAATCCAGAAGCTGATGAATTTGTAAAAAGGAAAGAAAATTTTTTAGGCTCTCATACTTATGGAGAGAATTTGGGAGATTTAGATAAAATGTATGTAGCTTATTCTTATGGAGAACAACACCCTTTATATGTTTGGATAGATGAAGACGAGTTTCAATCTTTAAGAAAGTATGAACAGGATAATTTAACTACCGAAGGTTTAGATGGTGGTATGCGACATTTATATAATGATGAAAAGGCGGATAAAGATGAAAGGGGAATTACAAAACAAGGTGGTCCTTGGTTTTATAATGAAAAACCTTATTATGTAAGAGATAAAAAAGGAAAACTAAAAGTTAATAAATGGACTGAAAAACATTTGAAGGACTTAAAGCCAAACGAAAAAGCTCAAGCAAGAGAAACTTCATATTTAACAAGATTGATTGATGATTTTAAGAAAAAATATAAAATCAAAGACAATAGCCACACAAATCTTAAGCCAGGAGAAAAATAATAACTATTTATTTTTATTTTTATTATTTTTATTTTTAAATTTTACATATTATGAAAAAGTTTTTTGCTATTATATTAGGAATATTCGCATTAGGACTAGCTTTGACAGCTGCATTCTATTCTGTATTTGGGCTATCTCAACTATTTATAGGGGCGGCTACTGCCGTTATTGTTTTAGCTAGTATTTTAGAATTATCAAAAATTGTTATTGTTTCGTTTCTACATCAGTTTTGGAAGCACATAAATGGAATTATGAAAGGCTATATGATAGTTGCTATATGCGCATTGATGCTTATAACTAGCACTGGGATTTACGGGTTTTTATCTAGTGCATATTCTATAACTGCTACTGAATTATCAAAAATTAAAGGACAAACCGAAGTGTTTGATAAAAAAATAGAATTAAAAAATTCCGAAAAAATTGCTTTAAATTCTCAAATAGAAAATAAGAACCAAAGGGTTAAAACGCTATCTGAATTAAGGACAAGCCAAGAGGTTAGAATAGATTCACTTTATCAAAAGGGCTGGTATAACAGTGCCAGAGAAACTGAAAAGATAGTAAAACAAGCTAATGAGGATATAAAATTAATTTCAACAGAAGTTACAACATTAAATGAACAAGTACAAATCATCAATGATTCAATTACTTTTTATGAAATGGAAAAGCTTGATTTGAATACTGGGGAATTAGCAGGAGAGGTTGCTCCTTTAAAATATATTGCGCAATTAACGGGAAAAGAAATGAATAGTATTGTTAATTGGCTTATATTAGTTTTAATATTTTTAGTTGACCCTCTCGCAGTGTGTTTTGTTCTAGCTACCAATAAGGTTGTTGATTTAATTAGAATTGAAAAACAAGCTGAAAAAGAATTGAAATCACATAAAAGAGATTTGAGTTCCCGTGAAGAAATATTGACTAAAAAAGAGTTAAAATTCCATGAGGAAAAGTTGAATTCCCATGAAGAAATATTGACTAAAAAAGAGCCTAAAGAAGAAGATTTAAGTTCTCATGAAGAAGTTTTGACTAAAAAAGAGTTTAAAGAGGAAGGTTTGAGTTCTCATGAAGAAGTTTTGACTAAAAAAGAACCTAAAGAAGAAGATTATAGAGGAGAAAAATCGAAAAGTATGGCAGAATACGTTGCAAATACTAAGGGAAATTTTGTCAAAAAAGCTAAAGAAAAGACCTTAATAAGCGTGGATAATGAAACTATGGTTCCAGGAGTATTTACTGCGAACACATCAAATTCAATAGTTCAGAAAATAGATGATAAAAATGAATATCTAATTCTTTTAAATGAATTTTATCAAAATGGAACCAAAAAAGAAGGTGATGCTATTCCGATTTTCACAGATTTTAAGCAAAACTTACAAGAGAAGGAAATTAATATAAATGAAAATATACTTCAAGACTTTCTTATGATTTGTGGATTACTAAAGATTACTCAATTTAATGATAAGCAAGGCATTTTTAATAAGAGTTTTGAAGATGCTAAGGATATTATATTGAAAATTTAATTATATGAGATTGATTTCTAAAACATTAAACAAAGTTGTAATTGAAATTCATATTAAGGAGGTTGAAAAATCTGGGTTTGATTTTATTTGGGATAAAATTAGAAACGTTTATAAAATATCAGATTATGATATTTTTACAATTGAAAGAGATAAAGATAACCTCCTTATATTCGTTGAGTTAACAATAAAAAACAAAAAAACTGATTTTTTTAAATTAATTTAAGGTTTTTTTCCTATCTTTGTGTAAAATAAAAACAAAAATATGAGTGCAATAAACTACGGAGAAGACAATGAGCCCAAAGAGATTGTCAGGAGTGATAAGAAAAGCTCTACGCCTTTATTAAATCAATATGGAAGGAATTTAACTCAAATGGCCGCAGATGGCTTATTAGACCCTGTATATGGTCGAGAGGAAGAAATAAATGAGATTGTTAATGTTTTAAACAAAAGAAAAAAAAACAATCCAATATTAGTAGGAGACCCTGGAGTTGGGAAGACTGTGATTGTAGAAGCTTTAGCTCAAAAAATTCAAAAAGAAGATGTTGCATTTTGGTTATTAGATAAACAAATAATCGAAATTAACATGACTAATATGGTATCTGGAACGAAGTATCGTGGAGAATTTGAACAGCGCATGGAGTCTCTAATTGAGGAAATTGAAAATAACCCTAATATAATAATATTTATTGATGAGATACATAATGTTATTGGAGCTGGAGGCTCTTCGGGGTCTTTAGATGCTGCAAACATTATTAAGCCATCTTTATCACGGGGTACAATAAAATGTATTGGTGCAACTACAACTGAAGAATATGCTAAGCATATAGAAAATGAGGGCGCATTTGAAAGACGTTTTCAAAAGATTTATATCGGTGAACCAGATAAGAGAGAGGTTTTTGACCTTCTTATGAACATCAAATTTAAATATGAGAATTTTCATGGAGTATCTTATTCAGAAGAAATAATCAAAAAGACTATTGAATTGGCTGATAAGTATGTGAATTATAGAAAATTTCCAGATAAGGCAATTGACTTGATGGATGAGGTTGGTTCTATGGTAAAAGTGACTAGTGTAGAAGTACCTAGAGAGGTGGGCGATTTGCAAAAAGAACTTGTAGGTGCAACAAAAAACAAAAGTAAAGCATCGGATAGTCAACAGTTTGAGTTAGCTGCTAGTTGGAGAGATAGAGAACGTATAACTCTTAAAAAACTAGAAACTTTAAAAAGAGAGTTGCGGGAAAATATTGGAGAAAACAAGATTTCTATTGGAGTGGAAGATTTAGCAACTATCGTTGCTTCTCATACTGGAATTCCTATTAAAAAATTAACGAATTCTGAAAGTAATAAATTAAAGGGTTTAGAGAATGAACTTTTAAAAAACCTCATTGGTCAAAACAAGCCAGTTAAAAAGGTTGTCGAATCTGTACAGCGTTCGAGATTGGGATTTGGCGACCCAAATAAACCAATAGCATCTATTCTAATGTTAGGTTCAACTGGTGTTGGAAAAACTTATTTAGCAAAATTGCTTGCTAAATACTTGTTTGATTCACCTGAATCTTTTGTTAGAATTGATATGTCTGAATATGATGGAGCACATTCTATTTCAAAATTAATTGGTTCTCCTCCAGGTTATGTTGGATATGAGAGTAAGGGACAGTTAACTGAAAAAATAAAAAATAGGCCATATTCATTGGTTTTATTTGATGAAATTGAAAAAGCACATCCAGACGTATCTAATATTCTTCTTCAAATTTTAGATGATGGGAAATTAACTGATGCCACTGGTGGGGAGATTAATTTCAAGAATACCATTATCATGATGACATCTAATGTTGGTACTAAAAACATCATAGAAGATTCAAGTGTTGGATTTGGAGTAGATAGGAATGTGTTAACAGTTGATGAGGGTATGGTTTTTAAAGAATTAGGAAAAGTGTTTAAACCTGAATTTATTAACAGAATTGATGAGAAGATAATATTTAATCCACTTGGAAGAGAAGAGATTAAAAAAATTGCTGCAATTGAAGTGAAAATTGCCATGGAAAGAGTTGAACATAATGGTTATTCTATTTCTTATGGAGACGATTTGGTCGATTTTATTGCTGAGACTGGATTTGATAAGAAATTTGGAGCAAGACCAATTAAAAGGGATATTAATGATAAAATCATTAATTTAATCACAAGAGAGGTCTTAGAAGAAAGAGTAAATGATAAAAGCAGGTTTCAATTGGTAGTGGAAAAAAATGAAATAAAAATTAAAAAGAAAAGAAATGCTAGAAATTCAAGCAAATAAAACAATTCTCATTGATGGAGATAAAGTTGAAGTAAGTGTCGTTGATATGAGAAAGTTATTAGTGGGATGTTTAGATATGGAGGTTAAAATAGATGAAAATCTCAAACTAAAAGACCTGATTCATGTTTTTTATGAATTAAAGGAGTTTATTAATGAGTTTTTTATTGAGGAATATGAGGCAGTGAGAGCTCTTATAAGTATGGGAAGACTTGTTTCATTTGCTGAAAATATTCAGGTAATGAAAAATATAGAATTATCGAGTGATGATGAGCAGTTAGGTGGGGTGTGTCGCATAAATACCACATCACAAATTAAATATCAAGAAACACCTAAAGTAGGTGCAACTATAAATGTTGGAGATTTAACAATTGAAATGCACGAAGACTTAAAGGATGTTGATGAGATTTTAAATAAAGATGTTAAAATTAAATTTACACTAATAGATATACTTAATGTTATTTTTGATGATTTAATTTATACATTACGGAATGAACCAGTTATGCAATAAAAAAAAGAGAGGTAAATAGCCTCTCTTTTTTTGTGTTATAGTTTTGTTTATTAGTATATTCTTCTTTCTGTGTTAAGTTTAGCTTTCTTTACTTCTTTGTAAATATCTACTAAAACATCTTTAGCACCGCTACTCTCATTTGTTCGTGCATTAACTTCTGGTAACCTCTTAGCGTGAGCTTCTTGTTTGATTATAGCACTCTCAAGAGTTTGACATGCTTCGGATAAAGCTTTTGCTACTTCTTGAAGGTCTGACTCGTAGGCTTCATATGTGTTTTTTTGATAGCTTTGCTCTCCGTTTGGAGCCTCCTCTTCGTTTAGGTGCATAAGCTCACCATCAATGTTTTTTAATTGCTCTTCTAGGTGAATTTTTTTCACTTTTTTCTCAATGAAATTCTTTAGGGCGCCTAAATCTTTATTTGTATCTTTCATTTTAAAGTTTTTTGTTTTCTATAAATAGTAAAAAAAATTGATTTATTATTTTTGATTTACTATATTTAACTACATGGGCTCAGTGTATTTGTTTAACATAAAAGGAACGGATTTATATAAGATTGGAATTACAAGAAAAAAACCAATCGACAGGTTGAAATCACTTCAAACTGGAAATCCTCATAAACTCTTGTTTATTGAATCTTATGAAAGTGAGAATTTCAATAGAATAGAAACTATTATGCATAGACAGCTGAAGCATATGAAATACCAAAGAGAAGATTTTGAGGACCTCATTGGAGAATGGTTTATTTTAACCAACATACAAGCTGGTGATTTCTTAAAATTGTGTAAACGTATAGATGAAAATATTGAAATAATTAATAAAGCATCAACTCTACCTGAAACAAAAAGATTGCTTTAGCGTATATAGATATGATATGGAGCAAGAAAATAAACATAAAGGAATGGACATAGGTGTACTTGGCGATGTTCATGATAATTTAGATTTTATCAAAAGCATCATAAAGAAACTTGAAATGGAAAATACAATATTGTTCCAGGCTGGTGATTTTGGAGTTGGTTTTCGTAATCATGATGTTCGAGAATCCAGGAAAGAAAAAAAGAAACATGCTTTATTAAATGAGTATTTAGAAAAAAGAAACATATTCCTTTATGTAGTTAGGGGCAATCATGATAATCCAGATTTTTTTGATGGCAAGCATAATCTTTCTAATTTAATTTTTATGAAAGATTACGACACAGTTCAAGTTGATGATATTAAAATACTTGGAGTTGGAGGTGCTATATCTGTTGATAGAATGCCAAATCCATTGCTTTTAGACTGGAACAATCGAGGACATAAAGGTCGAACTTTAGGGAATGACTGGTGGTTAGATGAGGTGTTTGTGTATGATGAAAATAAACTTAATGAAATTAAAGATGTTGATATCGTAATAACTCACACAGCTCCTAAGTTTGCATTTCCAGGAACTTTCGATAGTGATTTTGTTAGAAAATGTATTTTATTTGATGGTACTTTACAGGGTGAGCTAGTAGAAGAACGACAATTAGTTGAGGATATGTTTTATAAATTGCAAGAAAACAGCATAGTTAAGAAATGGTATTATGGACATTTCCACAAAAGCCATTCATTTGAACATGATAAGGTAAAATTTCAGCTATTAGATATTGAAGAATTAGTAGAGGTTAAATTGTAGGACCATCATCATTGGGCTTGTCTTTCTTTTCTTTTTTATCTGCCTTGTTCTTCAGTATTACCTTAAGTACTTCTAATCCCTTTCCACCAAAAACATAACCAGCCAATAAAGCTATAATCCACTGCAGAGCATCAATGATGGTTTGAGGTGCAGTAACGTCAACGATGAAGTTGCAATTTATCATCTTAAATGCTAAAAACCCTAACATAGCAATGTATGCTATAAAAGCAATGAGTAGATATATTCTGCCTTGAGAATATTTAATTTCTTTTCCAGATTCTCCCTTTAATATATCTTTAACTAATTTCATGTGGTTTTTTTTTTATAAAAGTTAAGGCAATAAAATCCATCCACGCAAGCGATGAATGGGGTGAGTTGCCAATTATTATATAAATATACGAAAATTATTTAAAATGTTTTATAATTAATCCGATTTTTAAAAATTTTTGTATATTTATACACATATGTTAAAATCGTATAAATATAAATTAAAACCCAATGAAGAGCAAGATGTTTTATTAAATAAGCATTTTGGCTCCATTAGATTTGCATATAATTATTTTCTTTCAGAGAGGAGAAAAGAATATGAAGCAAATAAACAAACCTTAACTTATAATGACAACGCAAAAGCTTTAACTCAATTAAAAAAACAAGAAGAATATACTTGGTTAAAAGAAGTTAATTCACAATCTTTGCAATATTCTTTAAAAAGTCTAGATGGAGCTTATATAAATTTTTTTAAAAAGAGAGCACAATTTCCTCGTTTTAAATCAAAACACAACAAGAACAGTTTTTGTGTCCCACAATATGTGAAATTAGAAGGCAATAATCTTATAATGCCCAAATTTAAAGACCCGATAAAAGTTGTTTTGCATAGAACTTTTAAAGGAAAAGTTAAACAATGCACACTTTCCAAAACACCAACGAATGAATATTTTGTTTCTATTTTGGTCGAAACAGAACATAAAAAATTAAATAAAACAGGAAAACAGGCTGGGATTGACCTTGGGATAAAAGATTTTGCCATCACATCCGATGGAAAGAAATATAAAAACAACAGATATACCAAGAAATACGCAAGAAAATTAAAAAAAGAACAACAAAATTTATCCAAAAAACAAAAGGATAGCAATAGATATAATAAACAAAAGATTAAAGTTGCTCGTTTGTACAAGAAGATAACCAATTCTAGAAACGACAACTTACATAAAGTCTCAACTCAACTGGTGAAAAATTATGACATAATCTTCTTAGAAAGCCTTAATATTAAAGGTATGATGTCCAAATGCAAACCAAAAAAAGATGAGAATGGAAAGTTTTTACCAAATGGTCAATCAGCAAAAAGAGGACTAAACCGCTCAATTGCCGATGCAAATTGGTCAAAATTTATCTCAATACTGGAATATAAAGCAAAATGGAATGACAAGCAAATCGTTAAAATTGGTAGATTTTATCCAAGTAGCAAGTCATGCCATAAATGCGGATTCATAAACCAAAACCTAACATTAAGAGACAGAGAATGGATTTGCCCAGAATGCAACTCCAAGCTTGACCGAGACTTAAATGCAGCAATAAACATCCTTATCGAAGGAAGTAAAATTATATCGGCAGGAACTGTCGATTACAGACGTGGAGATGAAATAAGACCAAGCTCGCTTGGCACAATCCGTGAAACGTCTAAAGTTTTGAAGTAATTTCAGAAGCCCATTCTATCAGCCTTGGCTGTGGAGGGGTAGTTCACAAATAGTTATAATAAACTAAAAAATAAAAAATAAAAAATAAAAAATAAAAGAAATATGAAAAAATGGTTTATTAAATTATTAAAGAAGTGGTTATTAAAGCTTGGTGGAATTAGAAGGATAGATTATGCTATGCCAGACTCGGAAAAAGTATATATAGCACAAATTGAAGAGCTAAGACAAAGATATGAAAGTGTTAGTTTTAAAAGAGATAAACAATCAGTGACTCTTGAAGAGGAACATCAAGATGAATTTGAGGTGTATTTCAAATATAGTTTTAAAATTAAACTTGGTGAATTTCCTTCTTATTTGTTTAAAAATGCAGAATACATTCAAGATAATAAGTATCGTTTTGAATTCTACATTGCAAAATACAAAGAAACTAATTCTTATGATGAGATTCAATCATTGATATGGGATTCAAATGTTGAAGATAAACCTACTAATGTTTCTATAGAAATTTTAAATTTTGCCAACAAAAACTTTAAAACTATTAAGTTAGAAAATTGCAAGTTAGATAATCTAAGGTGTTTTGAAAGTTTTGACTATTATGATAATGGTTTGGCAACTGGTTTTGTAGACGTGATATTTGAGAAAAAAATCATTGAATAATTTGATAATCTTGTGTTTATTTCTTACTTTTACTTTAAAATAGAAATATGAATTTTGAAGGGCTGATTGATAGAGGATTGAAAGTTATGTGCAAAATTAGCGATATGGGCGTTGATGGTTTGGAAAAATATGATAAAATTTCCCTTATGTTCTTTAATTCTACTTGTGACATTCTCACTCGTAGTATAATTGTTCCAAAGGAAGAGCTTTTTGAATATTATCAAGTTATTCATAGGCTTTGTGCAATTCCAGGAATGGGTTCAATGGCATATCCATCATGTTGGAGTCGAGAAAAAAAAATAAGCAGCAATAATTATTGGTTTTATAATGATTATTATGAATTAGAAAAAAAATTAAAAGATAGAGATATTTACCTATATAATATTAAGAAATGTGAAGAGAGGGAAGGTTGTTATTTTTTAAGGTATGCTCGATTAAAAAAATAAAATATGAAATATATAAAAGGAGATTTAGTAAGAGATTGTCGCCAGTTTGATGTAATAGGTCATGGCTGCAATTGTTTTCGAAATATGGGCGCTGGTATAGCAAGGGCTGTTAGGCAAAGTTTTGCTGATGCTTATAGAGCTGATTTAAACACAAAACATGGTGCAAAATCTAAATTGGGAACATATAGCCATGCAGTAATAGGAGAATTGACTATCGTTAATCTTTATACTCAATATAAATATACAAGAACTGAAGTTGATGCTGATTATGATGCTATAAGAAAATGTATGAAAGCTTTAAAAAAGGATTTTGCTGGAATGTCAATAGGGTTGCCGTTTATTGGAGCTGGGCTTGCAGGTGGCAATTGGGAGCTTATTTCAAACATTATTGAAGAGGAATTAAAGGGTGAAGATGTAACTATTGTTATCTGGGAGAGAAATGGGGGGCTTTTGCAAAGGTTTGGTTTATAGCAACTTAAGAAAAAAGATTAAAAAAGATTTGATTTTATGAAACTTTTTTTCGTATATTTGCGTATAAGATAATAGAAAAACGAATTTACAAATTTTTTGTATATTTATAAAAAAAAGAATTATGACATAGATTGTTGAAAACAACGCAAAATTAATTACTGTCTCAAGAAGAGACCTTTCTCCATCGGTGCAGTCAGTCCAAAGTGGACATGCACTAGCGAAGTTCTGCATAGAGAACTCCGAAATTGCCAATTCATGGCACAAAAATTCACAATATTTAGTTTATTTATCCGTAGAAGACGAAAACTCTTTACGTAGACTTATGATAAAACTTGAGTCTAGAGGTATTATGTTTTCAGTTTTTGAGGAACCTGATTTGGACAACCAAATTACAGCAATTGCTATTGAGCCTACCAAAGAAGCTCGAAAAGTTTGTAGCAACTTGCCATTAGCATTACGAAAAAAATCCGAAAAAGAATTAAAGAATGACATTATGGGTGCGTTCGGAGATTACCAATATACCAGACTTATTCGTAACGATAATGGTCCAGATGAAGAATATTCTGTGATTGAAAAAGAAGATTATGAAAAATGTGTAGATGAAATTATTGAAATTATTAACGAATAATTAAAAGGAGATTAAAAAATGAAAACAATTGAAAGGAAGAAAGTTCAGAAAGAAGTTTACACAACTGATGTTTGTGGAGAAGAAATAAATATTGATGAATTAAAAGCAATATTAAATGAAGGACAGGAAAAGCATGGTGCCGAAACTATGGAAATCTGGGAAAGTTCAACACATATTGGTTGTGGCGAATATGAATCTGATGGATTTAAAATTTCATTTTACAAATACGAATTAGAAACTGATGCGGTTTATAATAGACGAGTTGAAGCTATTCTCAAAAGAGAAAAAGAAGAAAGAGAAAAAGAAGAAAGAGAAATTGTTCGAAAAGAAAAATATAGGTTGGAACAAATTGAAGCTGAAAAAAATAAATTAAGAGAGTTGATGGAAAAATACCCAGAGATTGCAAAATAAAACAAAATAGATTAAAAAGTTCATTGACGTATTGGAAAAACATTTGGGAGAGATAGCTTAAAGTAGAGCGTTTATCTTCGGATAAAAGGATAGTAGTTCAAATCTGCTCTCTCCCACAAATGGCCGATTAACACCTCTCGGAATCAAAAGCAATTAAAAAAAGCAACAGCAATCAGCTGAACGTTGTTGACAAGTATTAGTTGTAGATGAGGAAGAAAGAAAGTTCGCTACTTTCTGAGGGGTTGGAGTTAAATGCAGGAGATTGCTTCCTTGCGTTGGGGGTTCGATTCCTTCATTGGCTACAAATATGGCACCATCGACAACACATTAGGGTGGTTTCTACTGCAGCAAGTAAATTGAAAGGTTCTAGTTAAACTGGAAAATTAAAAACTGAAGAACAATAGAGTTATAAAGTCCGTGGTGATAGTAAGTGTATAATAACTATAAAAGCTTGCGAATGATGCGGATGAACAGGGGTTCGAATCCTTATGGTGCCACAAAATTGCCCCCTAGCTTAACGGTTAGAGCGCCCGTTATTAGTTGAGTATTGAATTGAGCTAATTCAAAAAAGACTAATAGACATTGTTAATAAGTAACAAAAGAAAGAAGTGTTAGGCCAACACTAATAGACATTGAGAAAGTTGATGATGTTTAATGACACTGCGGGAGACTCTAGGTTCGAATCCTTAGGGGGGCACACACGGTTCCCTAGCTCATAGTGGCTTACGAAGAATTGATAAAGTAGCTTTGCGGTAGCGCTGGTAAGGCAAAATTGATTGACTGAAACAAGGCATCTATAATTGTCCTCCCATAGAGCTTTAATGGAGGATATGGATGTGAGAGAGCCTGGCGTATTACGCTGGGAGGTACCA
>Ga0222628_1000338_pt1 | contig 21263 bp, 34 predicted proteins | sample AntAcemetageno95_FD_179860 | JGI IMG/M metagenome (GOLD analysis project Ga0222628, IMG submission 179860) | Saline water microbial communities from Ace Lake, Antarctica - #95 | ecosystem: Environmental > Aquatic > Non-marine Saline and Alkaline > Saline | place: Antarctica: Ace Lake | collected...
ATAATTAACTCTAGTACCTATAGGAAATTGGCGTTCTACTTTCTTTAATTCTAAATCATTTTGTTTCTCTTCCTCAGTTCTCCTACTCTCTACTTCTGCATCATCCGCACCTTTGAAGTCATCTTCGTTAACTGATTCTTCTAATATTTTAAGATTATCTGGGTTTATTATAGTTTCACCATCCTCACCACTAAACCCATCAAACAATACTACAACTCCTGCTGCCCATTCCACCCGCACTACTGTTCCTTTTATATAATGATCTTGATGGAATGCCATAATTTCCTCCTCAGTTACATCAGGACCATATGTACCAGAAATTCCTTGATAATAACCAACCCTAACACCGGGTTTAAACTTACGAAACACTTCTTCCCTATCTTTCTTTTGTCTATCTTCTACTTCATCTCTATCAGCACCTTTGAAATCATCTTCAAATAGTTGTTTAACTCCAGTAATGTCTTTTTCTATACTCATAACTCTACATCAAAATCTCGGCCACGTCTTATCTCCATATAACATTTACCACATCCATAACTAGTAATTTCTGAATTATTATCATCTGAATCACCCCATACCCAGGGATCATATTCATGGTTCTTATCATAAGATAAATATATAGCTTTATTTACTGTTTCATATGCAATAACACCAACATCTTCCTCTCTCAAATCAACACCACAATGTGGGCAGGTATCTATCTTCCGGCCATTCTTTTCTTCCCACTCCTTTACCTTTACTTCTTTTCGTTCCTCTTCTTCTGCTTTCCTAACTTCTATTTCTTCATCGTCTGCACCTTTGAAGTCATCTTCATTGATAGATTCATCTATATCATCACTTATATAATCAATCTCTGATACCATAAATTTTATTTTAGATACTTCCGTCCCCTCTGATCCACAATCTAGACATGTATATCGTTCTTCATACTGTTCTCCATATAACTCACTTGGTTTATAATCTAACTCTGTACCCCCACACAATGGGCATACCCCTTCTTTAAATCCAGTAGGGTGAGTTTGATTAGGATGTTCCTTTCTCCAGGCTACCAACTTCTGCCTTATTAATTTAAGATCTTCTGATCTTCTATCATCTACTTCTTCCCTACTAACACCTTTAAAATCATCTTCTAGTAGTATTTTAACTTCGGCAATGTCTTTATCTAATCCCATATCAATCTAATCCCTTATATACTATCTTACCTGAAGTCGGATCTATTAATAAATTATCATAAATCATATTATAAAAAGGTTCAGAGATTGGGAACTCTTCATCTAATTCATATACATCCACAAGATCAAAATAAATCTCTTCTGCAAAATCTCCAAAATGTCCTGTCTCATCTTCTACTTCTTCCCATACTTTTTCCCAAACTTCTGGATGATTTTCTAATGCATCATCATGTAACTTCTCAACATTATCAGATGTTGGAGTTATCTGGGTACCATCGGCTAGGGTGATGAACTTCTTCCGCCACTCTGCCTCTACATTCCACCTTCTCTTTGATACTTCTGCATCATTCGCACTCTTGAAATCATCTTCTATTAGGCGAATAATTCCAGAAATGTCTTGTTCTAGGCTCATTAGTAACTCCGTTCCTCCTGTTTTCCATCTTTACCAGCCCAAGGAATCTCCCAGAAATCAAATAGTTTTGCTATTGCTGCCTCATCCATCTGTACATCAGTATAATTCCAAACAATTCTGATACCACCTTTATAATTTGCCTTGGCCTCAATAATAATTTTATAATATAATTTATCTGGAACATACTCTGATGCTTTAGGTAAGATTATATAAAAAGAATCTCCATTAGTACCATAATATGTTTTCCACATATTAGATCTGGTAGTATAGCCAATACACCAAGGGCAATCAATACTCTTGGAATCTTTAGGATCATATAAATGGTTTCTACCATACAACTGTGCCTTCTCTAACGACTCTGCTTTAACCATAGTCATATATTCATTATCCCTTACAATATCATCAGGATCTATAAGTTTAAATATCCCCTCATCTACTGGAACTGGTTCATCATCTCCAAAGATCCCTTGTTCTTCTCTTGCCATTTTATTTCTAACTTGTTGAATATACTCAATAGGAATGCCTTTTAATATTTTTCGTACTCGTCCAACACTACCCTCATAATCAGTAAGAGCAGTTCTTGTTTTTTTCTCTTTAGCCTTCTCTTCCTTTTCTCCCATCTCCCTCTGAGCCCTAACAACAGCATCAGTTACATCTTCCATAGAAGCATACTTATTGATATCTTTCTGTTCTATTTTACCCCTATTACATAGATCGTCAAACTCAGCCAGTTCACCATACTGCCTTATGTTCCTATGCCCGGCCAAATATGTTCTGGCTATCCACTCAATGTATTTCTTCTGAGGTGTAGGATCTTTTGCTGTCAACATACTAAGTTGCCTCTTCGTCATTTGTTCGGTATCTACATATAGTTCTCTGGCTCTACGAACACCTTCTGATATCCCGGTGCTTTCAAAGGATCTATAATCTTCTTTCTCTTTCTTATATGCTGACCACTCTTTATCTGCATCGGCAATTAAATCTCTCATTATAGATTGACCGGCAGAGTTCTTTGCAATTACATTTCTAATATCTTCTACACTTAACCCAGTAAGTTTCTTCTGGACTATTGGAAGTATCTCTTGTTTATCTGCTGGGAGATATGAAGTAACTGCCTTATATACACCAGGACCAGCCATCATATCTTTTGTTTCATCTTCTAGTTTATCATCCTGCATTGCAATCTGGTGATCTGGATCTAATGCCAAGTATTCATATATACCTTTAACAAGTTCATGCACTAGGAAAGGAAATGTTATTCCCCTTACCTTGATCACATACTTATCACCTTCTGGAACTACTTCTTCTGATCCGGCTGCAGTATCTTCTCCGGCTGCCGCCTCTTGTTCTATATTAAAAGGAGTTAGCCAGTAACCTATCTGTGCCATAGAAGATAAGATCCCATAATACTTAGGGAGATTCTCATCTATCCTCTCCAACTTCTCTACCGCCATATTAAATAAATACAACTTATTGATTGAACCACCAGAGATCAACATATTAGAAAACTTTCTCCTGAGAGATTCTTCTGATATATCTCCCCAATCATCTGCCAATTCTAAATTGATCTCTTCACTCTGAGATAATCCTTCTTCTGGTTCTTCTTGTGTGATTCTATCTAACTCTGCTGCTGCCAACTTAATATCAAATCCCAGTTCATCATTTAAATATGCCTCTTCAACGATCTTGAACTCTGGTACACTAAACACTAGAGAAAGTGCCAACTCTTCTAGATATCTTTTGTTGGTAGATTCTATAGTTTTAGTTCTCTCAAGTGTCTGCATCAACAGAGAAAACAAACTAGGAAAATTACCTGGCTCAACTCTTATGCCGGTATATTCTTCTACACGATTAACTGTTTCTTCGTAACTCTCTGATGCTATTGTCTTTAGATACTTCTGTTCTTCAGGAGATAACTCCGGCATAATCTTATTTATAATCTCATCACCAGATTCAATCCAATCTTTCTTATCTTGGTGAACTCCATCTAAAGGTGCTTCGTTAACTGATTCAATAAACTTCTTGCGCAGATTAGCACTGGCCTTTTTCCACTCGTTTCTGTATTTTGCTCCGAATTCTATCATTTCGATAATCCTCTCTTCTGTAGAAACAACTCTACATCTGGATTTAAGGCCTTTGGCTTAGGCTGTATGCTCGGTGCAGGTCTAATTGGTGTCCTAGGCTTACTTGGCCTAACTCTGGGCTCATCTGGTGTAGTTATGGGCTCTGTCTCTGTTTCTATACCCGGCTCAGCAACTATCGTAGGTTTGCCCTCATCTACTTTAGATTCAACAATACCATATGCCCACTTAACTCCAACTCCCTCTGTTTCTTTAGCATCTCTATCAATATCTTCTTTATATGCATAAAATGTTTTTGATTCATCTTGATCCCTTAGTATAAAACCTGCAAGATCATCTGTTGATAATTTCTCCATCTCTTTCAATTCATCTTTATCAAAAGAATCATCTACAGAAAATATCCCCCAATGATATACTGAAACCACCCCCATCTCTTCCTGTCTCTTCCTAACTTCTTTTTTATCAGCACCTTTGAAATCATCTTCATTTACTTTTTTGAACATCTTCCTTATCTCTGAACAATCCTTTTCTAAACCCATAATTTCTCCTCTTCTATAATCATATTAATCCCACCAGAAATATAACTCATTCCCGATCATATTTATTTCATCTTGTTTTGCATCATATTTTTCTAAGAAATCTACCTCATCCATAGTTATAACCACAGGTCTAATATACAACCCAGGTGAACTCTCTCTACATAATCTAAACTGTTTAGAACTAAAATCTTTTGCCAATTGTTTGGCCACATCTACATCAAAATAATTATAATCCTGAATAATCTCAGCTTGTTTTACGAAAGTGGCCGCATCTGTCCACACACCTACCCAACCCAATGCCCTCATATGAAATGCCATATTCTTTGCATTGGCATCTCTAATCTGGCCTGTTAAGTGTTCACAATATAAAAGATCTGCTACTACATCAGTATCTGCATAAGCTACAGCAGTCTCAACTAATACATCATCTTTAAAATGTTCTTTCAACTTAGCAATACTTCCCGGCAATACCTCTTCAGCATTCTTGAACATTTCCTTTCTTTGATTTGCATCATAATGTTTCCGTCTATCAGCTATCTCTTTATCATCTGCACCTTTGAAATCATCTTCAAATATATGTTTAACTCCAGTAATATCTTTTTCTAGACTCATAATTTAATAACTACTCCTAGCTGGCAACTTATATTTATCAATGAGTGTATCATAATCTACTGTTTTACCATTTTTATCTTGTACTACATATAATTCTGATTTAGAATCTCCTGGTAGATTTACTCGGCGTGTTAAAAGATATCTATTATCATCTATTTTTGAAACAATAAGATATAAATTAGCATTATTATTATTTCTATAATTTATAAGCACCGAAGAATTAACAAATGCATACATAGGAAACAACTTCTTCAACTCCTCTATATCAGATTTAGAATCTATATTATATACTTTACTTTTAGAATTAGAAAATGTTACCCCCACACTGGGAATAGAAAACATATCTTTAGGGATACCTAAAGAATCTATAAGAACATTTGTGACACCTTGTGCCATTTTATCACCACCTATTTCCCAAAACGTAACATCTCCATCTTGATTCTTGGAAATACCCCACTTCTTATTAGAATGTTTATCAAACATATAATAAACAATACTTTTATCATCCTTATAATCTTGCCACCGATTTTTATCACCTATAGCTGCAGTACACCACTGTGATCCCCGGCCATACATTATTGCCATTTCTTTTGAAGGAGGTTCTGCTATTACAACCTTATCATTCTGATAAAAAATATCCTCTTTTTTAATCATCTGGTAATCTTTTATACCCTTTTTAATTGCACTCTTTGATATACCAGGTGTTTCCTGAACTAACTGGTGCAAAGAATTAAAAGAACTATAAGAACTTATTTGTTTATCTTCAACCTGATTTCTTGTGCACAAATCTTCAAACTTTATTAATGTATCAATAATTGTTGTTTTATTTTCTGGAGCAAACATATCATACTGCAAATCTGGTTTAGTGGCCTGTTTAGCCAACCACTCTATGTATTTCTTTGTTGATGTTTTATCCATATCTGATAAATATTGTAGTTTCTCAAGAGATAATTTATTGGTATCCACAAATCGTTTTTTAGCCGAATTAAAACTCTCACAAATCTCTATGACAGCACAGCTAATTTCTCTTTCAAATAGTTGTTTAATTCCAGTAATGTCTTTTTCTAGACTCATATATTATGACGTACCCAATTTTCCCATAAAATCATCTCTGCTTCTTCTATTGTATCTACCAACCAATCTTCATTTTCTATTAAAATATAGTACTCCCCACCCACTGTTTTCAAAAAAACACCATTATTATTATATATATAACCTACATCCCCTTCTTCTAATTCAATACCATAATATGCTAATTCTTTATTATCAGTTGTTATGCGTGGTGCACCACCTAACAACTGCCTATAATCTTTGGCGGCCAACTTCTTCTTTAATTCTTTTTCATGTTGTTTCTTTGCATCTGCTCTCCTACTCTCTACTTCTGCATCATCCGCACCTTTGAAATCATCTTCAAATATATACTTAACTCCAGTAATGTCTTTTTCTAGACTCATAATTTAATAATTTATCTCTATATATCCACCACACCTAAGGCACCACCCTTCCGGTCCATACTCCCCAGGTAATTCTGTGTATTCCCTATCTTCGTCAGCTGCATCTAACAACTCTTGATCACATATACACTCATCCCTCATACCCAAACCATTTATCTCACGAAGCTGACCCAATCTATTTTTCAATTTATTTACTAATCCCCACATTTCTGCATCTATTCTATTTGCCTCTGGATCTACTGGAATAACCACCTTACTAAGTCTTTCCTTCCTTCTCTTTTTTAATTCTTCATCAGAAGCACCTTTGAAGTCATCTTCTATTATCCGTTTTACCCCAGTAATATCTTTTTCTAAACTCATAGTTTATTTATATGCTGATGTATCTGCATCCTTTTCTTTCATTCCTGTTATCATAGTATAGGCACGAAATCCTTTCTGCTTAGAAGTAAACAGCCCACGATGTATTGTGGCCGAACCAAGTAGATTATGAATTGCATCAAAACCATAGTTGATCTTATCCATACTAACATTCTTCAATGATTCAGAATCAGCAGTAATCACACAGGCTGCATTCTTGGCTGTCTTATAATCTACTCCCTCAAACAACAGAGTTTTCTTAAGGTTAGCTTGAAGTGCCTGGCTTAGTTCTTCTCCGGGTTTGATCTTAGTAACTCCCATAACAGCACAACCAGATCCACCCAACACTGCCTTGTAATCTTCTGCATCAAAGGTTGAGAACTCGGATGGTTGTTTAGATAGATGATTAAACGTATGGAACAGGCCTGTAATACTATCGTTTATAATAGACCAGAACTCTGCCGGTGCAATACCTCTATACATACTCTCTATCTTACTATTATCTATGAAGAATAATGGTCCTATCTTTTCATCCTTTACTAATCTTAATATATAATCTTCTACTTTCTTTGCATTCTCACCAATGATGGTACTCTTTAACTCTCCATCAGTAGGCAAGGCAGCTAAAATAATTACATCCTTAACTGGGTTGGCCGACTTAAGCTGTTCCATATACTTCTGAGCTATCTCTATTAATGTAGATAAACCACCGGCACCAGTACCTCCGCCAAAACCTACACATATAACTATCTTATCAACTGTACCAAACACACTCTTCACCTTATCTAAAATTACCTGGTATGAATCAGCTGTTGCAACCTTACCCTTAATCATATCTTTACCTGAACCTTCTAGATTACCAATGCGGAGCTTTTGCTTCTCTGGTAACTCAAGAGGTTTAAGATCTGATGTTGATGTGTTCAATGCCACTACTTTCTTATAACCTAAATTATAGAAACTCTTTGCTATCCGGCCACCACATTGACCAGAACCTATAATTCCATACTCTACACTACCTTGATAATCATTCTTGATGCCTAATTCAGATTGTGTTACATCTGGTATTTCAAAATCTTCCAACGGTATTCTTGGTGCATCCATGTTATGTCTCCTTATTATCCTGTTTCTGTTCTTTAATATTATCCTTAACTTCCCTTACTTTTATATCCCTTTGCCCTAATAGAAACGAAAGATGAGACTCAATAACCATTGGGCTAATCATCTCATCTTCATATTCAATCTCAAATAACCTCTTCACCTTCATCTTGGTCCTTTGGTTTATCCTCATATTGAATGATGGCACATGCTTTATCATTACCATCAACTTGAATTCCTCTCTTCATACAATAACCATCTTGATCATAATGTACACAATCTTGATGTTTAGCATCCACTATTGATACTGTCTAATCTTTTTGATTATACCAAGATGTTCGGCATAATCTCTTATCAGTGTTTCACCATTCTCTTCACAAAAGGTTCTCCACTTCTTCATAAAAATATCTTCCTGTACTGGTACTGTTGCATCTATCTCTACTTTAATATTGTCCTTGTCTACAAACTTTAATTTTTTAGAGTCCATTGTCAAAAGAGCTCCTTCACCTAAATCAGATGTAAATAACTCCTTAATTCCAGTAATATCTTTCTCTAGGCTCATTTAGTTTTCAGTGTGTTTATAACCACATTTTAAACAAATTAACTCTTTGATACAACCAATCCCGTAACTATCTAATATTTTCCTAGTAGGTCCGGAATGAGTTTGTGTAGATCTCCACACATTGATTTTAATCTTCTTTGACTGACACATTGGGCAAACTTTAAGATCTGTTATCATTTAGATGGCTTAATTTTAATCTTAATGTCTTTCCAGTTCTTCTCCCAGTCCTCATTCATACCAACAACTGCCTCTGTCTCATCTTCTTTACCCTCATTTAACTTAACTTTCTTTGATTTAATAGGTAAAGCAGACTTTAGATCTGAAACAGAATTAGACTCCTTAAATGGATTGAACTCAGATGATCCACCCGGCTCTGCTTCTCCAGCACCTGCCCCCGGAGCTGCAAACTCATCTCCACCTTCAAAATCACTAGGAGTTTCCACACCTGGAACTGGTTCCTCTTCCCTTGGTGCAAATGCCTGCTTGTTTCCTTTCAACACCCAAGCATCTAGATCTGCATCGTTTAACTTTAAAAACTTCTTATTTATGTATTCGGCACACTCTCTAGCATCAAAATCTGCTCCCAATATCTTAGCATAGAACTCAAACAATTTATCTGCAATGTCTACACCCTTGTCCAGAGCATCCTTCAACTCTTCTTCTTCAGCTGTTGAAGTTTCAGCCATGTGGATTTCAAATAGATTTAAATCAGGATTCATACCTTGATAGGCCAGATGAATTTGGGCAAGTCTAGTTAGACCATTTTGAATGGATCTCTGAACTCTCCGAGCTTGGCGGGCAAATCGAATATCTAAACGCTCAACAGAGTTTTGCCCCAACCCACCTGGATTTCCTTCTTTTGAATATCCAGATAGTAATCCTAGTGGCACTTTCAATGCTGTTGCCAACTGATTTCTAAGTTCTTCTACATCCACAATCCATCTTATATCTACTTCTCCACCTATTTTCTCTATATTAAAGTTATCTGAATTACCCCATACAGGTACAATTATATCCTCTAATGCACCCAACCCTTGAAATCTATCCTGATATGATGGTGATGCCTCATCTACATTTAATGCCCTGGCCCTCTTTAACTCTGATATGTACTGATCTATCAGGTTTGCCACCGATTCAGCATTAGCATTACCTTCTGGGATAGTTATCTTATATATGTATCTGGTAGGTGTTTTGTTTATTCTAGCCATTAGGATTGAATCTTCTGTTAATCTCAGCCTTTTCCAGATAGGAAGGGCATCGGCCAGAACAGATGTTCCATACTTACTTGTCAACCTTCTTACATCTGGTGTCATGATACTAATAGTTCTAAATTCACTATTATGAACAAATACTCCCGCCCCAGTAGGGAAGTTATGATTCTTAGCAGTAGTTATATCATAAGTATCCTCTCTCTCCACTAACCATTCAACTTTTAGAACCTTATGATTAAGAAGCACACCCTTTCTTCGTAAACTTTTACACCTAAAACATTGACAATCATCCCTATGTGATTGGTACATTTTTAATCTAAAATCATCATCTAACCAATTATCTTGTTGTTTTTTCTTACTTTCTGGTGTTTGAATATGAGAATATTTCTTCCTAATTTCTGGATTTTTTAATGTTTCTCTTAGTGTTTGTGCACGCTTCTGTATAACTACAGGAGTGATACTTTTTTTAATTGCTTTTAATGTTTTATTACGATATTCAGGATTCTGCCAATGTTCAAGAGATGCTTTTGAAATTAATTCACTACAATATACCCTAAATTTAGAATTAGCATAAGCTTTTTGCCGCCCTTCTTTTTGTTTTTTATGATATAATGCTTTTAAAGTTGGGTTTTTATACAATTTTTGCAAATGTTTACTTAAGATTTGATGCAATTTTGCATGATCAACAATAGTTTTTGTTTCAAGATTATTAGATTCATTATTTTTTGGGTTATAATCTTTATGATGAACAACATTACCTCGTGTAATCTTTCCATGAACTAACCTATGTTCAAAATGATATTTCCCATCTTTAGGATTATAAACAGTTTTATAACCACCCATCTTTTTATTTCTACCCACAAATTTACTATATAAAGGCATTAAACTCTCACCTTGATCTAATAATTCTGCCTCTTTAAATGTACCATCCCGCAACATAAACTTATGATCTGGAGTACAATCTATATATTCATCATTATCTAAATGAACACGAACTAATTGAGCATTCAATCTAGTTTTCTTTGCATCTATGATAGTATCAACTTCAAGCCCCTGTGTTCTTGGATTAATACTCCATAATTCCTTGCCAATATACTTGTCTCTATTTTCTACCATCTCTTTAATAGTAGGATTTGTTCCATTCAATAATTGTATTTGAGTATCACCTTTAAGACAATATTGTGGATCTGCATACATAGGACGTCTCTTCTTAGCACCTAGTAATCTCAAATGGACGTAATCCCAAGGCGTGAGGAGCTTTCTTTCATCAGCTTGAGCATAACCCATAGGTGTCTCATAAAAACCTATTAAACGCCCATTATAGTCCACCCTAGATACATTCACAGGGTGTTGATCATCATTTATACTAACAATCCCTATTCCCGGCTGACCAAACACCTGAACGAATAGATCTCCAAATGCTGCGATCGTCCATGCCCAATCATATATTACTTCTTCCAGATTGATTATATCGAACATCTTCTCTATCTGGTATTGATATTCCTTATTCTTTGCAGTAACCCATACAGTACTTTCTTGGAGTTGAGATCTAGTAGTATTATGAACATATATCCCACAATCTAACGCAAACAAATGTGATCCACTAACAGTGATATCATATACAGTTTGTTCACCAATTACTTCAATCTTTGTAATTTTATGATTATGAGATGGTTGTAAAGTATTAGATTTCTTAACATCTAAACCAACAATATCTCTCACTACAAACTGATGAGTTGCTTCCCAAACCTTATTTAAATTATCAAAAATATTCTGATACCCAAAATATGTGGTTCTATGGAAAGGCATTAAACTCTCACCAACCTTAAGTTCATCTGCCCGGCACAGTGTCCCGTCTCTACGAATAAATCTATGATTAATTGATGCCTCTACATATTCTTCATTATCTAACCAAACTCTAAGTGTTTCTTTCTGTTTAGGTTGTTCTACTGCCCAGAGGATCTTCTCTGCCTTAGGTTTGCCTTGATTAGTGCAAGAATACACCCAATTCTCTTTCCCAGCCTTATATTCCTCTAATATTTCTAATATTGTAAGTATCCTACCATCTAACAAAGGAATTTTTGTATCAGCAGTAAGGCAAGCCACCTCTGCGAACATACCGGCAGCAGCACTCATTAAAGGATGATTCAAAGATCTATCTACAGTTTGATATATTTGACTTCTTTCATACATAACTAGAGTTTGGTCTTCGATTGCCTTACGTAGATCTGTGGTAACAATACCAAACTTCTTTAACAGTTCTGTATTATCTTCATTACCTTTAGCTACATCAAGTTGATCTCTAGAAATGGTTTGTGCGGGTGCTACTAACTTTTGAGCTAAGAATTTAAGAATGTTCAAATGCCTATTTCCCCCATTTGTTTAACGTTGTACTTAAAGTTTTTTCGTTTTAGCCCTGTTTTTGCATGTACTTAGATATTCCCTACCTATATATATAACTTGACCTCGGCATTATGGCCAAATTATTTTGAATAAAAATGCATTATTTTTAATATTTCTGCCTTTATTTCCTTAACTATCTTCTTATTGTGTGGCAGAGAACAACCGGCACAAGACCACACTTTCCTACCTCTGTGTATAATATACTTACCAAGTTTCTTTATCTTGCAAGGATATACTGGACAGTAACAGAATGTGCAATCTTGTAGATCTACATGGCACTTATAGTATTTACACTCTTTATCTATCATAGTTATATTTTTTTAATCAAAATATCCTTCAAACTCTCTGTACGATCATCACCAAATAATACAGTGTACCATGTTCCAAAATGTGCTGATGGAGATCTTTTAATAACAATACCTTCCCGATCCCTATGAAATCCCCACCTTATCTTAACCTTATCTCCATAGAAAAAATATTGATCTAATACCTGTTTACACTCTTCACACTTTCTCCCACCCCAGCGGCCTAGATCATCATTACAATATTTACATCTACTCATTTCTCACATCCCCCTATTTAATGAATTTCCAACATATCCATACCCAAGCAGGTATAGAGTATAGAAAAGAAATATCCACGATTAACTTTGTTCCACTCTTAAATGTTCCTTTAAATGAAAATGGTACTACTTTAGCTACAGTGCCAATAAATATAATTCCGCCACATATATATATTAACCAATTCATATTACTCCCCCTATTTATCATTCATCCATGTCTCAAGTTTAGCAATATATCTATTATTATTTGGATCAAACCCATATTTCTTCTCAATGAATGCACAATATTCGGTACAAACACTTGCTGTTTTACCCAACTTCCCAGTATCAGGAAGTTTTTCTTTGTTAATAATATCACAATTTTTCAAATAAACAAGATAATTATATGCCTGTGTATACATAACCCTCTCTTCCGGATCTAATGCTTCCAGCTCCTTATCAATATCTTTATCAAGATCTGGTTTCATATCATATTTCCTTTCAATACCAATACCATATTCCAAACATGCATAATAAATTTCTGATAATTCAACTGTAGAATCCTCTGGCTCAAGCTCTTTTTCATAATATATAACAAAATTATGTGCCATTTTATATACTTGTTGTTCTCCACTACTCATTTTCTTCATTTTACACACTCCTCTGTTTGTTAGTTATCCTCTACTATATAATAGCGTCCAGTTGCTGATTTGTTCACTTTATTTTATTATTACCCTATTTATTAAACGTCTATATTAAACTTCTTCTTATAATAATTTTTCCTATTCCTTGATGCATGTTTGCCTGTACGTGGAACACCACCTGCCACATCCCCATAAAAAATATCATATACTCCAGGATAACGAGATAACCACTTACTAATATATTGTGCGGTATCTATCAACTCTTCCCAAAATAATTCTGCAGCTAAATCTTGATCTCCTCCTGTTTCATTACAAATTCTATTCCCAGCACCCTCAGATATCATTTTCAATAAAGCTAATTCAAATAGATTCTTTGGGCGTCTCTCCTCCTCTAGTGTATCTAACACACTCTTATCAAACTCATTTACCATCTCTTTTATGTGTCTAACAACTTCTGGATCATCCTTACTCTTTAAATACAGATCCTTATACATAGGTTTAATCTTAAAAAATGGATGGTCTATAAATCTCATCTCACACTCCCAATTAATTGCATCATAATTCTTATCATACTTTCTCTTCTCAACCGGCCTTGGACGACTTCCTTTACCCATATTCTTAAATTGGTTGTTCTTCTTTACCTATATTTTCAAGAATACCCCTTGCTTTATTTACAGCCACAATATACTCATCATTTTTATAGTATGCAAATACTTTATCTAATTGTGTTTTATCTTTGATATGATAAACATAATCACCACTACCACAGATAACACAATCCTTATCCTCTCTTTCACAAGGTACTCTATAAACATCTATATAAAATGTTTTAGGAGTAAAAGGTAATCTTATAAATTGATGACTACTTATACCATCTACTGAACCTGTAAACTGATCCCCATCATCTGCACCTTTCCAAACAATAGCTTCTAAATAATATGGTGCACTATCTTTGTCCTTTTTAAAAACTGCTGACAATCTCTTGTTTTGGAAACAATCCGCTTCAGTACCCCATTCATCATCAGTACATTTTATTGAAGTTATAGGTTTAAATTCAGCAAGTTTCTTAAATAATGATACTGCATATGGGGCTGATGATCCACTATGTCCGTGACCACCAAAAACTTCTAAAAGTTCTAATACCTGTTTACATATCAATTCTTGCATATCATCTTTAAATTTCCCATACTCATCCATCCATCCAGCATATTTAAACTCTCTGTTTGCATGATTTAAATAATTACTCATCTCTCTCCCTTATGTTATACAGTTTAGTTACACCTACATTACCATACATACTCATTTTATGTTACCTCTCTTTTTCTCATGCTCAATATATTTCTTCACCATCTCTGGGTGAGTTTCTATATATGCCATACACTCAATTTCATTCATAGTTCTATTGTGATCTCTCATAAACTGCTTATGGCCTATATCTAACATAGATACAAAAGCACACAAATTATCTGCATTTAAAGGCATCTCCCCGTTTTCTGAATTTTTACCAATCTCATACGAATAAACAAACTTATCCTCTTTAATCTCTACTGACATCTTCATCTTTCACCTCTCCTTTATTAATATAAATATTTAACTATAAATGGAATACTTATTATTATACAACCAATAAGTAAGGCCACAAGCAAGGCTTTAACATTATCATTCATCCTCTTTTTACTTTTACTTTTATCTGGTTTTATCCAAAACTTATACCATAGGCGCCTATAACAAGGACAATCAAGATCTATATTTAGTTCTAGGCAATTACTATCTGAAAGATCTACTATCTTCTGTCCTACAGCATTTATTGTAACTCTATCTTTCAACCTACAGAACCATCCCCAATTCACACCGAGACTAGCTAACTCCCGGTACTTACACCATCTACAGTTATTACAATACACTTTTCTCATCTTTCACCTCTCTTTTGCATGGATTACCTTATCATATTCTTTATCTTCTGCAATAAAACCTAACACCTTTACTGAACCACAGTTCTTCATTGCATCCTGAAATGGTTTATCATCTTCCTTATGAACTACATAACTATCTTTAACTTTTACTACCCGAAATGTTATTGCAAGGCCTCCCATTATTTTGGAACGCTGCTACCACCATAAAATATTAAATAATTAGCTACTGCAAAGCATATGTTAATAATACCTTGCTCCTTTAAACCTAACAGTAACGATATTACTCCTGAAATCACAAACGCAATTACAGTTATAGGCTGAACCCAAATCAATATAGTCTGTAATAACATCATTTCTCCTCCTTTATGTTGAGTTGTTCAAGCCAATCAGGTCTGTTTTCTTTAACCCACTCTTTTACATCTATTGTTTCCCTTTTAATAATTTCACATTGCCAAACAGAATATAAAGATAACATTTTATTGGCAAAGATTGTTGCAGCTTTCTTCATTTCCTCTGTTCTTTCAGTTTCATCTTCTCCCCCATATTCATCATCAAATCTCTCTAATAAATCATCTAAAACACAATCCCCAAGCGATTCAGCAGATTCAGTCATTATCTTGCGAGCATATCCACAGATTTCTAATTTATCTGGCAACTCATCTAAATCATCAAGAGCATACTCAATAGCCTCATCTTTATCTGTATAGCTTAAAAACTCAACATCATCATAATCCCAAAAATCTACCTTTCTATCTCTCATCTCTCCTCCTCTGTTAAGAAACTAGCTATTGTCCCTATCCATTCCTCTTTCCATTTATCTCCGTAAACAGCAATATAAACTTCCTTAGTATCCATTTGTGCTTGTATCATCTTGTCGCAACTACCATGTTTTCTATGTATCTCTAAGAACTCAGAAGCTTTGTCGGTGTCAGGATACCACCAATGTTCACACCTATCACAATATACAGGTGTTGTATTCATATCTCCTTGTGTGGATTCATTTTAGTCTCCCACCTTATCGTATGTAGCTTCAAATATATCTGGTTTGCAGGGGTAAAATTCTCCCTTTACACCTTTGATAATGAAATCATTTTTACTTGCAGCGTGCCTTGTTCCTACTTCTTTATTTGACTCTAATGTTTCCACCACTAAACAACAGTCCCCCGATGACATACCTTCATAAGTGGCTTGCCCCTCTGTCCATTGGATTATCTCATCAGTGTTTTCCCCTGTCCATTGTATTGCTTCAATTACTACTGGTTTCTTTCTATATTTCATCTTATCTCCCATCCATATAGTATGCGGTTACCACCTTTTCATTCCCGACCACCACTCTTAAATTATCTTTCTCGAATATCCACCTCTTATTAGATTTATACACTACCCTCGGATGTTCTAATGCTTTTCTAATAGCTTCTGTAGTTACGAAAGGATGTCGTACTTGTATGTGATTCTCCCACTTATAGTCTGTAAGGATTACTTTGCCTACTTTCGTGTTGAATTGCCAGCAGTCTATGTCTTTAATACGTCTTGTAATCTGTTTAGGACACAGTTGTAACCTATTTATAGAACGGAGAGAGGCAGGATTGGTAACCTGCTGGCTTTTTTTATCTCGCATTTCACGAGTTTCTTCAGTCAGCCTATAAACTGTTTGCGTTGCGTTTCCCAGAACGCCACTCTCTCCGCATAATAATAATAACAGTAATAATAATTTAAATAATTTTTTCATAAGCTATACTTGTAATATCTGATTCTTCTAATAGTATTTTACTATAATCATCATAGTTCTTTCCTTTTAAATATACTAATCTTTTTACTCCTGCATTTATTATTTCTATCATACAATCTTTACAAGGTGTAGGACAATAACAATATAGAGTAGTACCTAATGTTGATATTCCATTCCTTGCCGCTTGTATCAATGCATTTCTCTCCGCATGACCTGCTTGGCAAAGATGTAATCCTTCCCCTGATTTGTAACCTAATTCTCTTCTTGGACATTTAGAAGCATTACCTAATAATTCATCTGGCTCATTCCCTTCTAATGCTAAATAGAATTTTAAATCTCGTTCATCACAATGTTTCATCCCTCTTGCTGGTCCATTATATCCAGTTGATACAACAGCTTTATTTTTTACTAACACTGCCCCAATCTTTCTACTTAAACATTTACTGTTACTAGCCACTTCTTTTGCCAACCTTAAAAAATAAAGATCCCAAGTTTGTTGCATGTTACCCCTCCTCAATATATTGCATTATTCCAACCTTTATAAAAATAATTAATCACCTTTTTTTCCAGTAATTCATCAACATCTTTTACTATCCAACTAGCAAAATAAGATATAAATGGATGATATTTATATTTATCCTCATCAGTAATCATTACAATAGGTTTGTGATGTTCCCAGGCCCAGGCCAATTCACATATCGTGCCGGTAAGTGGCCTACTCTCACCAAAGGTATCCATATTAACTACAATGATATCTGATTTCATTACAGAAGTATAATCTCTATGAATTATAGAATTAGCTGGCACAGAAGATCTTAATCCATCCTGGCTTATAGTAGCCATCTCTTGCCCATTTAAAGGATCTAACCAATCAATAGGATATCTCTTACCTTTATAACTCTCATAATGATCTCTTATTCGTTTACGCCACTCTAAACACTCATCTAATTTAGATCCCTGAATATATCCAGCTAAATAACATTTCATATCACCCATTGTATACATCTCCATTCTCTTTTATTTTTTTACACATTGTTTCTAAAGTATTAATATTACTTTTATCAAAAACAATAATTTTCCAGCCTAATTTTTTTAATTCTTCTGTTCTTTTAATATCATTCTCTTGAACACTCTTCAATAAATGACATTTCCCATTATATTCAAAATCTAATTTTAGTTCTGGAACTCCAACATCTAAAAATCTACGAGTCTGTGTTTTTACATAATAGTTATATACTGCACTTGGAAAATATTTCTTTATAATTTTATACATCTTTTTTTGAGGTGGACTTTGTTTTAAATATATATTGTTTTCTAAATTTTTAGGCATTTTACCTTTAAGTTTTTTACTAATCTTTTTTCTTCTTTTTAACTCTGTTTTAATATCATATTTTCTAATACTACCTTTTAAACTTTGACAAGTTTTATTATCACAAATACTTCTACTTATAGTTTTAGTAATAAATGGATTTCCACAGATTTTACAAATGTGTAAATAATCTTTCTTACCCGTTCTTCCACAAGAATGATTTCCCTTATTTGCTAAACTAATTTTTTTATTTCTTTCTTCAGTATACTCTTGAACACCTTTCAATCCTTTATTCCAAGGAGTGTTTCCTTTTTTAAAATGAGTTCTTCCAGTATTACATAAACCTTTTGTCATTAATATACATCTCCGTTGGACTCTATTTTCTCATCTTCATACTTACCAATTTTACGTCTATACAACTCTAATTTAGCACACTCTAAAGCACCAACCATATCATTATAGGTCTGATATTTCTCTCCTTTAGTTTCTAAATATTCTGTTAAAAGAAATGTTATACAATAATTTAACTCACCAGTATTTTGTGGTTTACTATCTAACAATTTCTTTCTATCTTCTTTTTTAATATATGGCATTTTATACTTTTAACCATTCTGGCCTGTTAAGTGTCCACAATATAGTTGATCGTAATGCATCCTCAAAACTCAATGGAAGTGCCCACTCTAACTCTTTAAACAACTTTCCTTCTGCCAGAGCATACCGAAGATCATGCCCAGGTCTCTGAGAATGAAAATCTAACATTACATACTTTAATTCTTTGCCTAACTCCTTGGCCACAAACTGAGCTACTTCAAGATTAGTTAGTTCTTTCTCTCCAACTATGTTGTAACTTTGTTTATTCTCAGCCCTAGGTAATAAATGCAAAACTGCATCTGCCACACTTCTGGCATGTATATAGAATCTAGAACCTGATATAGTTTTAGTAGGATCGGAATGAATTGTTACCTCCTCTCCATTCAATATTTTATTGATCATTAGTGGTATAAACTTCTCTGGGTGTTGCCTCTCCCCAAATACATTCATAGTATTAGTTATGAATACTGGGACTTTGTAAGTGTTAGCATAAGCCAATGTTATCTGTTCTGCTGCCGCTTTAGATGCCGAATAAGGGTTAGTACAATTGTATCTATCATATTCAGTAAAGAATACACCTTTAGGTGCCGGACCATATACTTCATCAGTACTAAACATTACAAAATATTTAAGATTCTTCTGGGTTCTTGCAAATTCTAACATATGCATAGTTCCAAGAACATTACTCACAACAAATGGTTCAGCATTTTCAATACTCTTATCCACATGAGTTTCGGCACCCATATGTACAATGTAATCTACTTGCCCTATCTCTTGTTTTACACCATCTGTTAATGGTTTACTAAAATCTGCTGCCAAGATCAATACTCTATCAACATTAAAACATTCAATATCTCTCAACCGATCCAACCCTGATGATGCATAGGTAAGTTTATCTAGAACAACAATATCCCAATCTGTTTTCTTCAATATATGTTCTACAAAATGATGTCCTATAAACCCGGCCCCACCTGTTACAAGTATTTTCATATACTCTCCTCCAGAACAGTTTTTAAATTATTATTCATTACTTCTATACTGCAATTAGCATCTATCTTAATCAAATCATCTTTAAATAAATCTACTCCTGTTTCAGATTTATGATTTAAGCACTCTATCTTAGCATCACCATCTCTGCCATACAATCTCTCAATACGCACCTCATCTGGAACATCAAGATAAACACCTATCCACCCCATATCTTTAAGAACCTTATGTTCATTCGGAAATCTACAATCATCCGATACAAAGAACACTTTATCTTTATTTAAAATCCTTAACGTTTCTTTCACAATCATCATATCTTCGATAAATCTCCTAACCCAAATATCATTATCAACAAGCTGCCTACCAGCATCTGTACCTATAACTTGAAGTAACTCCCTATCTTTATCCTGCATATTAAAATAATCATACGCCAGATTATACACAGGAAAAGCAAACTTAGACTGTTTATAACCATAAGTTTCCATTAAATACAATGCTGCCATCGTTTTTCCAGATCCCGCTTTACCTACTAAATATATATTCTTCATAATGATGCATGTACATCGACATAAAATATATCTGTTCTATGCCGGATTGCTTTATTTGTTTCCTTATTCATCACACTTGAAACTATTGTTTTTTGAACTCTCTTAGGTGTCAATTCAATTTTAATCACACCTAAATCTGTTGGGCTCATACCGGCTCTAGCAACATAACTAGGTACATCTGGTTCATACCCTTTCAAAAAAGATCCTGTACGGCCATATAATACTTTCTTATGAGATAACTTTAACCCACCTTTACTATCATTTAATACTAACCTAGTCTTAGTAGCAATTCCTTTCTTATGATCATGCCCCATTAAATAAATATCTGCTTCGGCAGACTCTCCCATTTGTTGAACTGTATTAAGAGAACCACCAACTAATCTAGATGCCCCTCTCCCATGATGTATCCAAAGATCTATTGAACATCTCTTTGTCCCATGTACAAATACCAACCTAACGAAAGAACTCACTCCCAAATATCTACATTCTAACTTTTGGCACATCAATTGTGTTGTAGACATTCCATTACTTAATTCTCCAAAATGATTACCTTCAAGAAGGCCTATTATTCTCCCTTTCATAAAATAAACTTCATCAATTAAACTTTCTGTTCTTTTTCTAGAAAGATCTTCTATAGACATTAATGTAGAATCATGAAAATTTGCTGTTAACAATGCCTGTCTTTCACTATAACTTGCAAGATCATCATAATCACCCATACCTAAAAAATAAGCATTTTTTTTACGTTCTGCCCATTCTAAAAAATCTGTCCATTTCTTTTCATCACACAATGGCGCCCAACGATGTATATCCCCAAAAGGAATTAAATAAATTGGTTCATTTAAAGTTAATACTGGTATCTCAACTTTATGTGTTGTAAATGTTGATTCACCTCTATGCATAATACACCTCCGATCTATTCATCATTTACCATAGCCATAATATCTCGTTCAAATAACATTAAATATTTATCATCTTCATGTTCTACTGGTACCCCAGCACCTTTATCATATAAAATTTTATCCCCAACTTTTAAATCCATTGTAATACCTTCACCCATTGATACAACTGTTGCCATATTTTCATCCTTCTCCACTGTACTA
>Ga0222628_1000339_pt1 | contig 21230 bp, 47 predicted proteins | sample AntAcemetageno95_FD_179860 | JGI IMG/M metagenome (GOLD analysis project Ga0222628, IMG submission 179860) | Saline water microbial communities from Ace Lake, Antarctica - #95 | ecosystem: Environmental > Aquatic > Non-marine Saline and Alkaline > Saline | place: Antarctica: Ace Lake | collected...
AAAAGAATTTGTCTTCTTATAGATTACTAAGGATGGAACCTTATCAACGTGGAAAGGACAATGAACTTGTAATCCTGATGTAGTATTTTTTATCTTAGCGAACCTACGAATAACATCTTCGATTGGAATTTCTTTTTTTAATTCTTCTAAACTCGAATTCTTATTTAAATTAAGTCTTCTTCTTTTATGCACAACAAGGTCTTCATTGACTGGCACAATAGTTTTAAATGTTAAGCGCCCTAACCTATCTACTAAATCTAAAGTAGATTTATTAGCAAAATCAGTTAGATCGTAACCAACATTATTAGATGGCCAGACTACTTGCTGTACTTCTCTACCAATTTTATTTGCAATGTTCTGTGCACCCTTCTCTCCTGCTGAATCATTATCTAGTAGTGTAAAAATTTTAAGATTTGTAGCTTTTAAAATATCTGCCCATGGTTGTTTGAAAGTAGATGCACCGAAGGGTAACCCAATAACATTATCTAAATTAGATTTATTATATTCAAAAGATGCACGCAATAAAATTGTATCTAGTTCTCCTTCGCATATATAAATAAATGTATCCCAATTCATTGGATTCCAATTAAAAGGAAACTCTGGCCTACCTCTTAACCATAAATACTTTGGAATAGTTTTAGCTCTCTGTTCTTTAGGATAGCCAAACCAACGACCCTTTATGGTTTCTAAGTTTTCTTTTAAATATGGAATTCTAATCCATGGATATGTATAAGAAATTTTAGTTACATTAATTACATGTTCACTTACGCCTCTATTGATTAAAAATTTTTTCCACATAATCGTAAAGAGGCGAGAAATAATCTCGCCCCTTACTAATCTTATTTTTCTTTAGCAACCTTTGCAGCTAAAACAGTTTCAACCTTAGAATAATCTCTACCCATCTTTGAAGTTTCAGTCTTTAGAACTAAACGTACACGCTGACCTAATAAAGCTGATGCATCAAAGCTATCTGAAGTCTCATCAAACGCCTTACCTAATACTGCCTTTGCTAACTTAAACAAATGACTTCTAGCTGAAAGAGATTTACTTAGAAACCAAGTAAATTCCCATGGCCCTTCTTCTTTATCTGGAGCATAATTACTTTTAAAAGTAATTCTGAATGACGGAGTTGTTTCATCTGGATTATTAAATGCTGGACGTTCAAAGTTTTGAATATCTAAAATTTCCATTTCATAATCATCGTCAGGAAACACTGGCGCCACTTGACGCTCTACTACTAAATCGTTATCTTCTGGAGTCATATTTAATCTCCTTATAAATTAATTTATATATCGACCTTTATTTTTATCTTCAAATTATCTAGGCATATCTTTTATTAAAAGATCTGACCACTTATCCATTGATGGAGCTATATCTCCTTTCTCAAATTTTCTAGTACTACAAGTATGTTCTAGTTCACCGTCTTTATCTAGCCTAGAAATACAGATTAAAAATCTACCAGTCATAAAAGCTTTTGTTAGCTTTTCTTGCAAATCAGGATCTACTTTTATAAATTCTGTTTTTGCTTTCGCATCCTTTGTAGGTTGATCCTCATCTTTACCTTCTACTTTAATTTTTTTTGTGATTGAATCCATTCTTTTTGTTGGCGCAATTGTTCTTGAATTAACATTTTATATTTTTGTAATTCAGGAAGCCATTGCTTTATTAAGAAACTTTTAACCGCAGGACAATGCGATGAAAGAGTAATCGCTAAAAACTTCATACCTTTATATTTCATTTGTTTAGGATTTTGTAAAGGAAACATTCTGCAAACCGATGGCCTGTTAGGATAAATTTTACAATCTTGATTTACAGACATTTCATATTCAGTATGATATTTGCATGGTGATTTTAAATACCAATCACCTTTAATTTTTTTACAATAATATTCTTTAAATGTTCTTTCCTTAATGCCAACTGATTTAGCAATCACTTTCGTTTCTCCCTCCATTAATCTAATGTTACTTTGCTTTCCTCGGTACTTCATTATTGTACAGCATTTTCCACAACGCTTACACTTTAGAAAATTTTCCACGAAATCAATATTGATTCTTGTGAACGGTAATTCTAAACAATAAGCTATATCTTTTTTTCTATAAAAATTAACTATCTTTTTATATTCTTTCTTATGATACCATTCAATAAGATTTTGTTCTTGTTTAGAAGTGAACTTCATATATTATTTCCAGTTATGCTTACTCATGTTCCAAGGATTATCACCTTCTGTAGCTAATAAATAATTTCCTCTTTGGATATTCAGATAAGGATCCATAGGATCTCCACTTACTTGTTTCATTTTTAAACCAGTACTTCTCCACGTACCAGGAATAAACATATATATTCCTTGACCATAAGCACAACTTTCTAAGTTGCAAATATTTTTAAAATTAGATTCAGCCTTCACTATTCGTAAAGACTTATCTAAATCTGAACCATATATTTCAGACCAGTATGCTATTTGAATTCTATACTCTTCTTCTAATGAATGATTAACTTCAGTCTGCCAAATAACTTGTTCTCCCAATTTAATAACTTCTTTCAATTTAGAAACTTGATAATTTGTTGTTAGGATACTGCAACAAAAAAATATTATTAAAATTAAAATAATTAATTTAATTTTTATTTCCATCTTGTTTTTGTTTTCTAGTATATTTATAAACAGTTTGTTTACTTAATCCAGTTATAAATACAATCTGATTTACATTAAACTTATTCTCAACTAAAGACTTAATTATCTGATTTAGAAATGGCCTAAGAATTACATAGTGAACTTTCTTATGACATAAAGAACATAAACCAATTAAATTCTGCTTAGAATTATTTTTAGAATCTAGATTTAAATGATGATATTGTTCTCTTTTAGAATTACAGAAGATACAATTGTCTCCAAAATATTTTTTTAATTTACCAAGCTTTTCCAATCTATATTTTTTTGCTTCTTCTTTATGAACTTTAGCAACACAATCCCAACAATAAAGAGCTGAAGGGTGTCTGTCTTTAATAATTTTATTACATTTTTTACAATGACTATTCATATTTAGTTGCTCTTTATTTTTATTCTAAAACTTCTTTAGTTGCTAACTTAAGTATAGCAAATGATAAGTATAAGTGTCAAGTGTTTATTTCTACTATAAAATAAATTGTAATAAGCGAACTAGTTGTTATTCTAAAACAAATTTTTTTAAGTCTTATCGGTTATAGGTGCCAATAAAAAAAGGGAGACTAATGTCTCCCTAATTTTACTAAGCAGATTCTTGAAGCTGAACTAAAGTTTTAAATGGTTGATTATATTTTTGTATTTCTTCTAAATATTCTTTCTGAATTTTTCCGAAACTTGCTAATCTAATTTTATATTTAGAATATAATTTATCTAATGTATCTAATTTTTCTATTCTTTCAATCATCTCATCGATATCTGAATACTGACCAAATTTTTCATGTAAAGTATCTACTGAATATTTATTATTCGGATCTCTTAAACTTTCAATCTTATCATCATATTCTTTATAAATTTTAATAGCACTTTGCAAGAAACTAAACCAATGTTTTATTTTTTTCTGATCAACTAACTTATGTCCAACTAAAACTGAAAAATCATAATAACGACTTACGTCTTTATTTTGTAATTTATTTTTTATAAGATACATATCTTCTAAATTTAAACTACAAGCTCCCCAGCATTTATAAGTTTTAAATCCATAACTTCTAGAAACACATTTCTTTTGATATAATTCTGAACTAGGAATCATAATAACAACACGATTATCTTTTATAGTATCTCTCAAAACTAAATTCAATTCATCATTAACTTCATAAGTTGCTAATTTATTTTCTTCCTTAAGAACTTCTGAAAAACGATCATTAAAAATGTTTGCCATTTTTTCTCTTCGATGAGAAAGTTGTTTACTAATTTTATCTTTCTTATCAGATAAAATTTTTGTCATCGAAACATGTTCTAATAATTCTTCTTTTGTTGAATATTTATTAATCATTATTTTTTAGTTAAAGTTTGTAAGACTAAATATGGACGATTCAAACTTTCTAACTGCTCTAAGATATTTTGATATTCAATCATTACTTCTTTTTTAATTTTTTCTTTTTCAGTTAATATTTTATTTAATAATTTCCAATTTTTACTAATCGCAAATAAAATATGTAAAGGAAAAATCTCAAAGTTTTTATGTGTCTTTGTTTTATAACTATTTCCACCCTCAAATTCAAAACTAAATCCACTCGAACTAAATGATAAATGAATTCTTTTAGAAATTTTAATCAAATTAGTATGATTATCATGTAAAGAACTAAAGAAATCTTTACATTGTCTTTGAGCTTTAATTGCTTGAAGTCTAAACTTTAAAACTTTTTTTAATTTATTTTGATTAACTAAAGAATGATTTTTAAGAATTGAAAGCCTTACACATAACTTTTCTTTTCTATCACCATAATAATTAGGTTGATCTTTAGTATAATAAAGATCACCTTTCTTATTTATGAATGTGACTTGACTTTCTTTTCGAAATAATTCTTTATTTTCACTTCGACCTTTATAAGTTAAACATTGTGTTCTACTTAAAATATAAGCACTAGGAGTAAAATAATTTACTTTCTCGCGTGTAGGCAGTTCAATTCTTGTCGTCTTAAATTTTAAAGAAGAACATAATAATGTTTCAAGACTTTTATTAATTTGTGATTCTAAAGCTGTGATACTAATAAAAAGATATGGAAATCTTTTCTCAAAATATTTTCTTAATATCTTTTTATTTTTTCTAATAGTTTCTTTAGCTTCTTTAATTGATAATATATTTTTGTTCATCTTGTTCGTCTTAATTTAATAACTTTGCCAAATGGAACCGTAGCATCATGATATTGACTTACCCAATAAGTTGGATACAATGGAGCTTTATTTGGAAAATCAGTTTCTAAATCAGTAAAAAATATTAAACAATCAATCATATCTTTATAAGTTTTCTTTATTAAATTAAAAATTGGTATTGATGAAGTTCCTCCACCACCTCGCAATTTAATAATATCAAACAACCTAGTTCTATTCCCATTTTTAACTTCAAATATATCATGAACCTTAGCATCGCAAGTAACTACAAACAACTGAATAGTTTTATACTGTTGTGATAATCCCCAAATTTCAGACAAAGCTTGAGTAAGTTCTCTCTCTGACATTGAACCTGAAGTATCAATCGCAATCACAGCCTTTAATCCTTTAGTTTTAATTTGTGCTGGAAAATAAAATGGTAACCATCTCTTGTTTGGTGTTCTCCAAGTTCTAGATTTTTCACTCTTACTAAATCTTGTTTGAATAATTTGAAGCCATGACAGTTCTGGATTTTCTAATTTAGCCATTTCTCTCAATAAGCCACCAGGCGTATCACCTTTAGTTAATTGATTAGCACTATTAACTCTGCCTTGCCATTCTCTTGCTAGATTATCTAGTTCTGATTTAGAAAATCTTTTCTTAAGTTTCTTTAATAATTTCTTACCTACTTTATTCTTACTTCCTTTCTTATCATCATTTCCCATTCCACCTCCAATTACAATATCAAGCATGAATTTCTGTTCAGGTGGAAGTTGTTGTTTTAATTCTTCGTAAATTTGTTCTGTAGTCTTTTCTTGAATATTATCTATCTCAACTTTCTTACCATCTTTTAATTGATATTCCCAACTTCCATAATTTGGAAGTAACAAACCACTAGGTAAAACCATATGACCTGAATCCTGAATATCATTATTAATTTTTAAATCTGCAGCAGTATTAAATAACTTAGCATCTCTTTGTTGAAGTCTAGTTAAATGTGAATAAGCTAAATGCATAATCTCATGACAAATTATTCCTTTAATTTCTTTATCAGATAGTTTACTCATCCAGTCTGGGCGATAATACATATCGCCCGTTACTGTTACGCATGCTGGCGTTTCAATTGGTAAATCTTTAGTTGCATAGATATTCATATAGCAAGCAAGCTGACCGAACCAAGGTTCGTGAATTAATAATTGACACTTTGCTTTTGTAATTCTTTGTTCTATGTTAAGCATAATTATTTTTTACTTTTTTTCACCTCCTTAACTTTAGCTGATTTCCTTTTATCTTTCATAATACCAGCTTTAATTAATTTCTCTTCATTTTCTTTAGCAACCCTTGCTTCTTCTTTACAATTATAAAGATTAACTATGTGAGCCTTAAGAGCAATCTTTGAAGGTGAACCAATAAATACATACTTATCACTATAATCATGTTCTTCATATCTTCTAAGTCCTGCTTGTGATATAAGTTCAAAGATTTTTATAGCTGATTCTTTATCTTTACAAACTATTTTATTATAGTCCATTTCTATTATATAGACTGTAGCATTTTTTTCCATATTAAATATCTAGGTAAATACCTAGCTCTCTTAATAATGTATTTAATTCAGGAACTGTTGTTAACTGATTAGGACGTTTCCTAATTACTAACTTTAGAAAAGCAACTGAAAATTCTGCTGGTAATAAGCCTCCAATTTTTACGACCTTTTTAGGTGTAAGTGATTTCTTCTTAGCATACCAATAAGAAGTTAATGTACTTATCACCGAATAAAATAGTGAGGACTTATCTGAATTCTTTGCAATATTTGCAATCTCTTTTTCTGGACTTTGAATTAATTTATTAATATCTAAAGTCTTAATTAATTTAATATAAGCATTAAATCTTGTAGCAACTTCAGGACCAACACAGCTTCCAACTAATTGAATCATTTTATTCTGATCAGTTCTTACTTTAATACTTAAATCTTTAATTAATCTTGAAGCAATTTCCCAAGTATAAGGAAATGGATTTGCTTTCTTATCTAGTAATTTTTCATTCCATTCTCTTGGAAACAAATCTTCAGGGAAGTTTCTTAGATACGCAATAACTCTTGTATCTAATTTATTATCATGAAGATAAGTTAATATTTCATCTAAGTCTGGCTCTACTTCTAGATGACAAAATCTTCTAAGCAAAGCTAAAGATGTTGAATTAACAGCACAATAATCTTGTTCTGAATTAGAAGCAGCTACTCTCCAGAAACTATCTTTACCATCTTTATTTTTCACACATTCTAAATTACTATATCTGCCTTCTAGAATATATTGGTAGCAGGCGGCGCGGGTCGTGTCCCGATTGTTATTTTATTGATTTAAATAATTTTAATAATTTTTTTGATAATTTCTTATCTACATTTCCAAACATTAATATCTTAGCAAATGTATTTAACTTCTGTTCATACTTAGCATGAGCAGAATTAGATTTAAACAATTGTAAATTTTTAATTCTATTATCTGTTCTAATTCCATTCTTATGATGTATTCTTTCTGTTACTAATAATTTTCTTTTAAGTTTTTTTTCCATTACAACTAAATGTTCTCTTCTTCTGTTTTGTTTATTAGCTCCACGAATACATAACATTATATATCCATAACCATCTTTATATTTTCCACCCTTCCAGTTTGGATTTAACTTACCAGTTATTTCAGGTCTTTGTCTTCCAGTTAAAGCAATACTAATATTTTCTTTCCATTGTTTAGAAAACTTTTTACCTAAATTAGTTCCAGCTTTACCTAATGCAGCTTTGCTCATATTTATTTTAGTTGCTTTTGAATGTTTAAATCCTTTTTTTCTAGACATATATTTTGATATTATGTAGTTATCTTTCTTGATATCTTCATATTATCAATTAAATCAATATTAGTCAAGTCATTTCTGCTTGACTCTATATATTACTATATAGATCGGACTATCGCTTCACTTTATTTTTTTAAAGTGTCTCTTCACTTAGTCTCTGCAGCTGTATTTAAACTTGCTGTGGGTTGTCCTCGTTTTACCGATAGGAGTTTCCCAATTAATCAGAAGAGATTTAAGGCGAACAACACTATATTTTATCCGCCATATTTAATTCATCAAGGAAAATAATTCCTTGACCTTCTCTTGGTAATTCTGCTGATGGAATAAACTGAGTTACTTTATTCTTACTACCAATAATTTCTGGCATACCTCGTAAGTCAGGAGAATCAAACTGACTTAAAGGAATAATTTTACAAGTAAATATCTTTTCTCCATATTCATCTTCTGAATATTTTAAACCTAATTCTTTAGCCTTAGCTTGCGCGAACTGTCTTATCATAGAAGTTTTTCCTGAGCTAGGTTTTCCCCACAAATAAAGAGATTGTCTGATCTTGTAATAATCTCCTAACAATCCCTCGAGTTCATTAAGATTTATTTTCAACATAATTTGTAATTTCTTTTGTTAACTTTTTAATATGTTTCATACTTTGGTTGAGAATGTTTAACGTACAACTCATACAATAATATTTATTAGTTTTATAATTTCCAAATAAAACTTCTTCAATACCTCTTATGGTATCTTTTTTAATTACTTGTTTACAACACTGGCACTTTGACAGTGAACTTCTTGGTTTTTCTAATTTAGTAATCATAATTATTTTAATCTCTTAATTCTGCTACTCGTTCTTTTAACATGAGTTCATCATACTCAATTAAGCTAGGATGTTTTAGTAATTTTTTAACTGCCCTTGACTTTGAACTAGCATCGACCTCTAGTTCAAAATCTGGCGCTGCACAATGACTTGGAATATAACATAAATAATGTTTAACTTTCTTTTCTTTTTTTAATTTTAACATTTTTATTTCTTTTAAAATTATTTATTTGTTGCTTTAAAAATTTTTGTCCAAGTTCACGTCTAACTTTTTGCCACCTTGAATTCTTCGGAATCTTATCAACTAAAAAATCACTAAACTTTTCACTATGTTTAAGACAAAAATATAAAAGCTTTGGAGCGTCCCACCATACTGCTTTCTTTTTACAAATTAAACAACGTTTAAATTTTTTCATAACTTAATTAACTACTAATTACCACCGTTAGTAATTTAAAGCTTATTATTTATTTGTTCCTGCAGTTCTTAGAAACTTTGGAAACAATTCATTAACCTGAACTCTATGATTTGATTTACAAATTGCTATCTCTTTATCTGTGATTCTAAAAACATTTTGATTACAGATTGGACATTTTAATATATATTGATACCAATGCTCAGCATCAAACTCCCTAAAACTTCTTATCTGATATGACCAACCTGTACGTTGACTAGAAAATAATTCAACATAATAATGAGTATCAATTAAATCTTGAAGATTTTTAATTTTAGTCTTTTTAAAAATATTATATTTTGAAAAATCTAAAAAAAATAATTGATTAGTCTTAAATATATTTCTATACAAAGTTTCTTCCCTCATAGAAATCGACATATATTTAACTGACAAACTTCTTTTTAATCTTTATATTCTTATTAATTAATTTTTTCAAATCAGAAACTAAAACAGTAGCTAACATTTCTTTTCTTTTAATATTATCATTTAACCAATATTCTTTTAAAGCTTTAAAGAGAAGTTTCTCTCGTTCATTAAGTTCACTTTCAATTCTTTTAGTAGCAAGTAAACGATTAATTTTAATCTGAACCTTACTCCTTTTTAATGTATCAGCTCTCCCAGGATAAGGACCTAGCTGTGCTAGCAATGCTAACAGCACTAACGTTTTATCATTTAATTTTTTTTGAATCATTTATTTGTTTTATTAATTGTTCAGATGCAATTTCTAAAAAATCAGCAGCTTTTAAAATATATTTACTGATTGCTTTCTGATCAGACTTTATATTTCCAAACTGCTGATTTAAAAAATGTTCCATAATACTAAGTTCTTTTCGATAACGCAACATTCTAATTACATCTTCTCGTACTCGAGTTACTTTAGACATAGTATTAATTGTTACTTATTAATTAGAAAGGAACTTCATCTGTTTCATTCTTTTCTTTCTTTGCTTTAGCAATGATCTCATCTGCAAATTTAGTTAAGCCCTCTTGAACAACTTTTTCTTGAGAAAGAATTTCTAACATTTCTTTCTTTCCTAAATCAGTTAATTCTAACTGACTATCAATTAAGCCTGCACGATACTGCTTCCTTAATTTACCACTTAAAATTCTCTTTAAATTTCTAGGAATATTTTGTAACATTGTTTTAAATTTTGACTCGGTCCGAGATTCTAAACCAAAAGGTTTATCTTCTACGTGACCTTCGCCCTCAATAAGCCTTAAATCATCTTCTCTACACCACCAACCATGACCTGATTTACATCTATGGTCAAGATTGTGTCCATCAAAATCAAAATCAAATTCTATTCCTATTGAACCTCCATCTTTAATATATACAACTCGACCTTCTAAACTACTTGGCTTAGCACCAAAAGTTATAAACTTAACACGATTACCTATTTGATAATTCATATTTTAATATCTCTAATTATTATCCAGCGTTCAGCTGAATGTTTTTGCCTTATAACTTTAAATTTAATTTGTCGACCTTTAATTAATAACTTAATCAAATTAAATTTCTCTTTCCATGTTCTAATTTTTGGATCTAAATATATTATCATAAGACCTCCTTATTATTTAATTTATATTTAGTTTTTTGTACTAATATAAAAGCACCAAAGGCAAGGTTCATTTAATTTTTAAAACTATACCTTGACGCAGGTGCTACCGTAAAAAGACAAAAAACAGCTAATCTAATTCAATCTAATTCAATTTAATTTAATCCAATTTAATCCAATATAAAATACTTTAATGCAATTCAAAATTAAATTTTTTGTGCCAGTCCTATTAATTAAAATAGAACTGGCGATATAGTATAATTTAATAGAATTAAATATAATACAATATAATAAAATTGAATTCAATTTAATTAAAATACATAAATATTATCTATATTATTGTGTCAATCTAATTAATTAAAATTAGATTGACGATATAATTTAATGTAATGGAATTGAATTTAATCCAACGGAATGTAATGCAATCCAAACCATTCATTTATTTATATTTTTAATTTTTTCTTTACACTATTAATAGCATTAAAGATTTTAATTAAATCTTTATATTGACTATATCTACTTTGCCAGTTAGAAATATCCCAAATAGCTTGTTGTAACATTTTTAATTTTAAATCTTTATCTTTCATTACTACTGCAGTCGGAACAGAATATCTAGTTTTTTCTCCTTTATAAAAACTAAAACACATTGGTCTTTCTACTTTTTTATTATTATAAACATATACTTCAAATATATGTCCAACCAATAATGCTGCTTGATGTAGTCTATATTTATTTGCAGCTTTAGAATTATTCCATTCAAAAGCATTATGAAGAGGAGAATCTTTTTTCTTTGCATCTTCTATTACTATCTTTGAAGTTATTTTATTTTTATTTTTTAAACTTAATTCTTTTATTCTTTTACCATAAATCTTTGCTTTAGCATTAGAAAACCAAGCTCCTTGTCTTGCTTTAAATTCTATTTTAATTTTTGCTTTCATAATTATTATTTTAATTTTACTTCATATTCTCCACATGGTCCACCTTTTCTAGCTCCCCAAGTTCCAAGTGATTTATGAAATCCTGCTTCATTTAAAACTGCAATAATAGTTTCAGGATTTAAAACATTAGCATTATAACTTATAGCAACCTTACAATTCCAATCATAAAATAATGGTCTAATCACATGTACTCTTGAATCTCCTCTTTTAAGACGAATCCAATCTTCATGTTTTTCCATTTTCTTATATTTAATTTCAACCATTGGTTCTGTAAAACGAATCGAATCAGCAACCATTTGTCCACTTATAACTTGTGTTGAAACTCCAAATCTAACAACTGAAGCTGCCATCCCTTTACTAAATCCACTAGTAGGAAATCCAACTTTTCCATTTGGCATTCTATGAATTTTATCTTGAAATTTTAATTCGGGATCTATCTTCTCAAGTGACTTTGCTTTATCTTTCTTTTTATTACCTTCTTGATATTGAATCATTTCTTTCTGTGCATAAATTCCAAATCTATCCATCATTAATGGACCCTTTCCAACTATATTTAATTTTAAAACTTTAACTTTAATAGGAGTAATTTCAACTTTAATAACTTGTTTTTTATTTTCTTTTTTTACTTTTTTATTTTTCATTATTTTAATTTAATTTATTTTTAATTTATTTTTTTATACTTCGACCTTTATAAATTTTTATTCTTCAATATATATTTCTTATTAAATTTATGTAATTCTTTTAATCGTTCTAAAGTAATTGGACTACGTTTATATTTACCAGCTTTCAAATCTCCTTTTTTAAACCAAAACTTTTTACCTGCTTTAAGATTCTTATAAGTTTTATTTTCTAAAGCTTGATCTCCTTTAAGTTTTCTAAACCAAGCTGGAACTGTACCTTTCTTAACTTCTAATTTAAAACACTCACGATATTCTCTAGCTAACATTCTATGGACTTGAACTACATGTGTACCTAATTGTACATACCATCGACCACAAATTAAACATTGAACTAATTCTTTTCCTTCTTCTTTTAATTTCTTTTGTCTTCTTTCTCTTTGCCATTCTGATATTTTTTTCTTATATCTTTGATAGTGTGTACTATTCCTACACTTCTCAGAACAAAATGTTCTTTGTCTATCCTTTAATTTTTTATTACAAACTTTACAATGTGTTCTTATTTCTATTTTCATAGTCATACAATTTTAAATAAGTTAATAACTCTTTATCTGAATCAAATAACTCTGCAGTCTTACGACCCAAGACTCTAATCGCATCTGATTCATTAATAATATATTGACCTGGCATCTTAATTTTTTTAATACGAAAAGTAATTAATTGTTTAGGCAAACCTTTTAAATGTCTATGTTCGCCAACAATAAAATAATTAGATTCAAAATTAGATACAGGTTTAACTATATCACCGATCTCAAATTTTTCATTCATAATTTAGATAAAAGTTTAAATAAGATATTAAGTTCCTTTCTACTTAAATCTTTAGTTTGTTTTCTAGATAAATAAATTTTTAAATGATGTGAAGCATAAGTCCAATCTTTATTATCTAAAGTTTTCTTTTCATCAACTTTAAGACTATAAAGACCATTAAATAATTTTTTAATAATTATTCCAAATATTGGATCAAAAGAATATAAACCATTAGCTATTACTATATCGTCAATCTCAAATTTTTTCTTCATAATTTTATTTTTATCTGGGTAGCCAGAGAGATTCGAACTCTCGTCTTCTCTATCACAAAGAGAAATTCTAACCACTGAACTATGGCTACCATAAGGTTTTTGTACCTAGCGCATAGCACTGCATGTCAATGTTCATTACATATTTAAAACTACACATTGACAAAAGTGCTAAACTAAAAAGACAAAAACCTACTAATCAAATTCTTTTCTAGAAATTCTTATCGATATCTTTATTTAAAGTTTCTTGCATATTTAAAATGCCTTTCTTATCTATACCTAAAGCTGTTGGTGAAGCAATCTTTTCTATCCGATCTACTCTAACCCATTTAATAACTCCAGAAGCAGTCTTTATTTGATATCCTTTCTTATCTTTTATTTTATCTATAGAATCAAATAAACCTCCGAAGTGATCTTCGATGTCAAGAACTTTTCCAATCTCAACAACTTCTTTTAACATTCCATTCTTAAGAAAGGTTCTAACTATAACCCAACTGTTAATAGAAATTTTTTGTTTCTTTTGTTTTTTCATTTTTTTCTTTCTATTATTCTACTTGCTTCCCAATCTGCGCAACACATTAAAACAACTTCTGGATATTTCATTTGCGCATTGTTAAGTTCCGTATAAGGAAATGATTCATCAAAGGCTCCCATATGATACCTAACCATAGCTACTTCATTTTCTTTTAACCTACCAAGATGTTCAGATAACAATCTAACACTAAGCTCTCCATGTTTTAATATTGGATGACTAATTTTTTCGTAATCAGCGGACTTCTCTGGACGAGAATAAAGATTAATCTTGGAAATATCATGGAACATCCCAGCAATAAATATTGATTCATCAGTTAACCCAAACTTATATCTTCTATTCTTTTCTTTTAATAATTTATAAACATGAAAGGAATGATTCAGAAGTCCACCTTCAAAATTATTGTGAAACAAAGTTGAAGCAGGTGCGGTAAAGAAATCTGTTCCATCTACTAACCAGTTAGTAAAAGATTTATATTTTCTTTTATATAAATACTGCTCAATTAATTTTATTGTTAGTGATTTTTTATTCATCTATTTTTCCTTTTAAAATTAAATATCTTTTAACTACAATGTTTGTTTTGAATCCTTTAGCTTCTTTTGCCTCTAAAACTTTTTCTACAGATCGTTCTTTTAAACGAAACCATGTATGAATTCTTGTACCATTTACAGCTATTGCATTAAAATGCCTATCATTTAATTTTAAATTTTTAGGATTATTTACTTTTCCTTTTTCAGTTTTAGCTATAATATCTACTTGTTTAAATAAACCATCAACCTTAACTAATTTTTGATGACTTCCACTAAATTATTTAACTTAATATAACTTAATATCGCAGCATCAGTTTTGATTTCGCTAAGTTCAATCTTAGTTATTATTAATTCTACTTCAACTGGATCAATCATAATTGGTTTAATTGTAACTAAATCTTTATGAGGATTTAAAAATCTAATCTTAATATTATCAGAAGAATTTTTTCCTGTAATCTTTGCTATAGGATTTATAAATACTTTACCAGTAGGGATTACTAATTCAGAACTAGTAATATTAACAAGAATAATATCACCAATTTTAAAAAGTTTACATAGTTTCTTTTTATAATTTGGAGATGATTCATCAGTAAACGTTTTAGATTGTTCATCCCATTCTCTTTTAAATTGCACTTGAACATTTTGATCTGGCATTGTAGTACTACTCATAATTTTAATAAATCTTCTTTTATATATTTTGAATACTTAAGCTTTGTATAAACCATTAATGATTTATAATCATACCTAGCTAAACTTTCACTCGACCTTAAAAGAATACTAGCATGATCTTTCGGAACTATCCAATACTTTCTAATGTTTTTAGAATTTTTATTTGAAATACTTTCAGTATAAAATCCTCTTAACAATTTAGCATTACCTGGAATTGGAATTAATTTAAGAACTAAAGAATCATTTTTAATTTTTCTTATACGTCCATAAGCTACAACTTTAAAACTAGCTATAAATAAAGTAGTCAATGGACATAGCATAACGATATCTCCAATCCTAAATTTATCCTCGGATAATTTTTCCTGGTTCTTTTTCTTTTGTTTTTTCATTTGATTCTTTTTTAACTTTAATTTCTGGCATAGTTATTTTAGGAATCAATAAATTTTCTACTACATTTAAAGTTTCCTTACCATCATAGTGAAAGCCTCCACCATCTGGAATTTTTTCTAACAAGTTATTTAAAATCCTAATTGATTCAGGCCCTGCATATAAGAAACAAATTCCATTTTGTCTCGCAGTAGTCATCTTGAATCCTTGTTTAAATAACATAGTCCAACTCTTTCTAGAAATTTCACCATCATGATACTTAGCAAACTTATCATAAAGAACTGCAGCTCTTTTCTTTATGTACTTAAATTTTTTTAGAGAGCTTGGACGAACTAAAAGTTTAGGAATAAATTCCTGAGCTAGCTCTTCAAGCATTACTCTTGGCCATGCAATCTCTTGCATCAATAGATAATGTGAAACATATACCATCTTTTTAAAAGCGAAACGAATATATAATTTGCGCCCTCACATTTTTATAATTCGAAGGATTATAAAAATGAGACAAGCAAATTAGATATTTGTAGAGCGCTTTGTTAATTTATTAAACCACCCGCAAACAATCCATACTAAAACAATTGGAATTACAATTAAAATAATTACAATGATCGTTGGAATTGCTATTAATAACACTATAATGTCTAAACAATAATCAAACTTTGGTTTCTTTTCCATACTTTTTAAAGCTTACTCACGAATAGATTGGGGCATCAGGCCGCGCCTGATGAGACAAGGTATTCGTGAGTAAGTGCCATCGTAAATATTAATGACCGAAGAAATAATTTGCTTGACGAAGAACTTATTGCGTGTTTATAAAACACAAGAGAGTGAAACGAACGCAGTGCTTTTAGAAACGAAAGCAATAAGTGATGAGCGGTGCAAATTATTTATGAAGGAATAGTTTCTAATCTAGCTAACGCGAATGAAACGAATAGATTGTCAGGCGTAGCAGGTTCAGATTTCCACAAGTTACCGCTTGCGGTAAGTTGAGGAATCTGACCTGCGGAGTACGACAATATATTTGTGAATGAGCGCGCATCATTTAATTTTATTTAGTTCTTCATGAACTCTTGCTTTAATCTGTTCTTTAAACTGACCAAGCTTATGTGGTCGACCACCACAGAAATTTTTCTTGTTTGCTAGATATAAATCATCTATAACTTCTGCTAAAACTTTTTCAAAGTCTAAGCTTTGTTCATCTATTAAATTAAATATCTTTGCAAAGCGATCTTCATCTAATAAATGACCACTCGTTCCTCCATCAGCGTGGTACGTACAAATGTCTCTAATAGTTTCTTTTATTTCTTTTGTTGTCATTACATTTCAAAACAATTAAGAAAAGAAAATATTATTAATACTAAAAAGATTGCTGTTCCTAATATTATTATGTAAAATATTAAACCTTTCTTAATTGATTTCATTAAATCTATACATAATTTCAATTCTATACCAATTAAAGTAATAGATAGAAAAATTAGAATAATTAATTGCATATATTTATTTATCTTTTAATTTATTGAGCTGTTTGTTTAAGGTACAGCTCAAACCTTTATTGATACTTACAACAAAATTCATTTGCTTCGGTGTATATCTTTCTTAATTTATAGATTTTACACCAATATCTTTTACCATCCCAGAATAATTCTGGACATTCTCTTATTGGACCATGAATTTTCATCGCTAAAGAACAAGGCATTTCTTTACAGCAATCACCACAACCTATACATGATTTCATAACTATCTCCTTTCTGAATTTTGTTTTATCTTTTAATCTTTTTATTCTTTAATACTATTAACTTCTTAGTTAAATTCTTAAATTCGATCTCACTACGATCTAAATATTTTTGAGCTTCGACCAAAACTTTATTCCAAACTTTCTTTTGTTTCTTAGAAAGTTTTTTATACTTCTTATTTCTTTTCGTTTCAACAATACTATTAGCAAGTTTTCTTAATCCAGATATATAATTTATTTCTTTTTTTATATCCATATCTATTATAATTAATTTTCCTTTTCTAAGTTAATATCTTTTGTCTTAGTTGCTTTAGTAAATTTCTTTAATATGTGCTGAGTATTTTTATAGTTTATGACTTTCTTTTCTTCGTCAGTTAACAGCGTACCAACATAGACATTCTTAATTTTACAACGTCTATTAATTTCATAGGTCACATTATCTAAATTATTACTAAGAATCTTTTCTGTAAACTTTAAACCTTCTAAGAAACGTTCTGCATTAAAATCAGAAAATTCTTGAAGAATTAAATATTGCCCATAGTTAAATTTAAATTTCTTTTTCATTTTAATATTAATTATTATTTTTATTTATTACCAAACAATTAGCTATCTTATCATGTAGACCTTGTTTCTTCTTAGTAAATGCTATCATAATATAACCAATACAGAATATAAATCCAGAAATTATTTTTCCGAAATGACGTCCTGTTGCTCTACCAAATGAAATTTGTCTACCATTAAGATCAACTACTTTAATTTTGAAAAGCATTTTACCTATCGTTGCTCCATATTCAGAACTTTCTAATATGGCAGCATATATCCAATAAACAAAAATACCTAAAATTACTGCAAATATTTCACCAAAAATTATTATATAAAGATAACCTATAATTGATAAAATAATATAATCAACAAGATAAGCAATTAATCTTTTCCAAAAACCAGCATATATATTTTTTTGTATCATGTTTAATTTATTTATTTAATTTATTTTGTCGACCTTTAATTTTTTCTTCGCGTTTCTTTAAACGCTTAAGTCTTTTCTCTTTAGCGGGAACCAAACATGGTTCAAAAAATATTATTTTAATATGTTTTTTAGAATTACAAGATTGACAAAGAGGTTGAATATTATTAATATAATCAGTGCCATTTTTTTTAATTGGAATAATATGATCTTCAGTTAATTTCTTTTTCTTACCACAACAAGGACACATATAATTATATTCTTTTTTTAATTTTTTCCATTCTTTTACTGTATGACTTCCAATTACTTTTCTTATTTTATTTTTTCGTTCCTTATTTCTCCATAAAATTTCTACCTTATGATTTTGGCGATAGACTTTACTTACTAAATTAATTTTATTTTTATTTTTCTTACTATAACGTCTACCAATAGCTAATATTTTTTCTTTATTTTCTATGTACCATTTATGTCTTCTCTTACTTATTTTTATTTTATTAGCTTTATAATATCTTTTATAATAATTATTTATTTTTATTTTATTTATTCGCTGATATTCTTTAGCTTTTATTAATTTTTCTTTTCTATTTTTTTGATAATATTCTTTTTTACATTTTAATATCTTTGTTTTATATTTAATGTATTTTTCTTTATCAATAATTTTTTTACATTTTTTACAAATAAAAGAATAATAACCAGAACGTAACATCTTGTCTTTTAATTTTATTTTTTTACATTTATAACAATGATTAATCATTGTTATATTTTATCAGTTTTAATTCTGTTTGTCAAGTTTTCTCTTTTTTAATTTAGCTAACCTTTTTTGAAGACGTTTCTGTCTTTTTTGTTTCGCAAATTCAGTTCTTGTTAATCCAGGATTTAATAGCTGCCACTTCTCTCTTTTCTTTTTACCTCTTGATCCTTTTTTTTTATCCATAATTATCTTTTAGTTATTGATTTAAATTCTTTAGCTGATAGATCTATTCCATAATCTCTATAGAAATTATCTTTGGCAATTCGTTTAGCAGCTTCTTTGGAAGTAGCATCTACTGTTTCACTAAACTTAACTTCAATTTCTATATCGTACTTTTTATCTTTTAGTTTAAATGTTTTATCTTTAGTTTTAATTTTATTCATACAACTAAATTCTTTTTAATGTCTATATGTCTTGTCCATAACTGGCCCCAAGTATCTCGTAAGATTGCTTCGACTCTGATGAACCCTCGTTTAGGCTTAGGAACTGCAATAGTTACAGCCTTGCCTCGTTCATCGATTACAATCTTGCGCGTATTGCATTTTTTATTTTCACTTATAATTTTTATTACTTTCATGAAACTCCTTTCTTTTAATTATTTAATAAAAACTTTTTTACAACTAAATAGATTATCCAGATAATAAATCCAGTAAAGACTAAGAATAGCTACTATACACCAAATTTTAATAAAAGTTTTTTGTTTAAGCATAAATTTTTATCTCCTTTCTTTTATTTATTAATTTAAACATTCTTTATTGTTAAATATTTTTTAAGATCTTTAGTCCAACCTATTGTTTTGCCATGACATATAACTTCTCCATTTGGCATGACTACGACTTCAAGATTACAAAGCGTAATTTCTTTTAAAGACATTATTTTTATAGTTGTTTTCTTTTTTTCACTCATAGTTTTTATTTCTTTATTAATTTACTTTATTAATTAATTCTATTACTTTTTCTAAACAATTTATAGCAACAAGAATCATTGCAATCCTTGCCATTATTCTAATAGCAAAAGAATCTAGGTTGCCAGATACTGCACCATAAAGCCAACCCAACATTGCTGCTACCCAAATTATTATCATAAATATTTCCATAAATTTATTCACTTTCTATTAACTTAAATATATTAATTGAATTTTCTTTAACGACTTCTGCACTACAGCAGTCTATACATTGTTCGTAAGTCTCTGTATAGAGCTTATCGAAAGGCGATATTTGTTTTAATCCACAGACAGGGCACTTTGTTTTATGCTTTGCCTTTAAGATTTTATCTTTATCTTGCGCTACTTTAATAATGTTGTTCATAAATTATTTATTAGGTGAACTATGAGTTATTAATAATACTGCTAATACAATAATTACTGTCATTGGATAAGCTAAAAATATCCATAATGATTCAGTACCTATTTTAATAAATAAAATAGTATGTAATCCAATAAAGAAACCTATTAAGATTATCCAACCTATTATTTTTTTCATATGTTTATCTAACTATTATTTTTTTCTCAACTAATGAATGAACTGTTCGACCAAACCAACCTTGTAAATTTTTCCATAATTTCTTATCCCAAATATATTGCCATGCAATAAGCTGTTCTTTTTCTGTAGCATCCTCACCTTCACAGAATCCTTCTGCATAAGCTGTTGCTAAATATGGAGTCATTTCTTTATATAGTTTATTTTCTCTTAATGTTTTTTTCATAATTGTTTATTACTATTTATTAGTTCTTTTAATTTCAAACCATTTTTTAATTTTAGTCTTAAGTTCTGTAAGTGTTAAAGAATATCTGCACATAAATGGATTACCATTCTTTTTAAATTTACAATCAGGATAGTAAATACAATCTCCACAGATATCTATTTTAAATACGGTTTTTATTTTGTTCATATATTTATTAATATTGCGGGAGTAGGATTCGAACCTACGACCTGTTGCTTATGAGGCAACCGAGCTGACCACTGCTCTATCCCGCTATATTTATTATATTAGTTTTTTATCACTAAGTTAACAACAACTGTAGTCAAGGTTCTAGTATTATTTAAAACTACACCTTGACCAGTTGTTAAAATAAGAAGATAAAAAACAACTAATCAAATTCTCATCTGAAACTTCTTAAAGTATTTACATTTGCCTTTCCAATTATATTGATTATCAATGTTGCACCACTGTGATCCTTTATTTATTTTTCTATATCGATGCTTGCAATCTTTACATTTGATTAATTTTGTTTTCATAATTATCTTTTTAAAAGAGCTAAGGTTAATAAACTTTTCCAGTCTTCTGTACCAGTAATATCTTTAGCTTTAATTAACAACGTACAACGTTCTTTAATAAATTTATAAGCACGATTATCTAATTCATCTTGTTTATATTTTCTATTATGAATTTTAATCCATTCTATCCAAACATAATTTAAACCTTGATCTTTTCCTGTCCAATAATTATCTGTAGATATAACCTTACCAAAGCCTTGTAAGACATGAGGATTTTTAGGAAAATTAATTATATAATTTTGTGCCATCCAAACACAAACTATATCTCCTTTGTTATATTCTTTGATCAT